>OQWI01000008.1_pt1 | contig 99326 bp, 89 predicted proteins | sample 1691551 | NCBI WGS metagenome assembly OQWI01 (sample SAMN03418259, study PRJEB22391) | human gut metagenome | biome: human-gut; feature: organic feature; material: feces | host: Homo sapiens | place: Tanzania | collected 2013-01
AGGGAGGTGCCGAACGAACGTGAGGCGGAGGGATTGTAAGGTTGATTTTATATGAATTTGTAAAATCCCTCAGTCATTTTTTTGTTCCAAAAAACGACAGCTCCCTTTACAAGGGAGCCTGTGTCGGACAACCACAAGGGTTGTGCCTACGGTTGTGAGTAATTACCGGTTTAAGTTTCTTCGTCTTGCAAAAGATTGTAAGGGTTTGAATCACATTAACAATTCACAAAAAATAGAGGGTATAGCAAACGCTATATCCTTTATTCTTGGCGGAGAGCAAGGGATTTTTCGGCGTACTGCCGTACGCCTTCGCATCGCTTCGCTCTTTAACCACGGACTTTCAAACAGTCCACCGGACTGTTTTCATCGGAAAAGCCGACCGTCCTTGTTCGAATCCCTTGCTGTCTTATCAACAAAAAAATAAAGGATACAGCAAATGCTATACCCTTTATTTTCTGGCGGAGAGCAAGGGACTCGGCTCACTTCGTTCGCCGAAAAGTTTGCTACGCAAACTATCCTGATTATAGACTTCTTTTGACAAGACTTCGTCTTGCAAAAGATTATAAGGGTTCGAATCCCATTAATAACTTACAAAAAATAACGGTACAGTGCTACACACCATACCGTTATTTCTTGGCGGAGAGCAAGGGATTCGAACCCTCGAAACCGTTTTGGCGGTTTACACGATTTCCAATCGTGCTCCTTCGACCAGCTCGGACAACTCTCCGTGTTACCTGTGATATTATATACGATTGTTTGAAAAAAATCAAGTGTGAATTGCAATGAATAATTTTTTGTTGTATAATATCTAAAAACAAGTGTAGATTTAATAGCTTTGTGCTTAAAATATCGGAGTTAATATGTTTAAGAAATCTGTTTGTGTTATCACTTCTTTGATTTTAATAATGCTGTCGTTCTGCGGTTGCTTCGGCAGGGGAAAGGCGAACAAATCCTTTGCCGTGCCGATTATCGGCGAGCCTACAAGCCTTGATCCGCAAATTGCAAAGACTGACAGCGAAAAAATGATAGTCCTCAACTGCTATGAGGGACTTTTCAGAATAAATAAGGACGGAGCAATCGAAAACGGCGTTTGTGAGAGCTATACCGTGTCCGACGACGGCTTGCGGTACACCTTCAAGCTTCGACAGGACGCACAATGGGCACTTTTCTCGGGACACAAAAACGTTTTGGGGGAGAATTACGCCGACACCTTTGATATAAACGTTTATGCCGAGGATTTTGCGTTTGCCTTTGACAGAATTTTTGACCCTGCCATAAATTCGCCGTATTCCGCACTCTTTTCGTCCATAGCCTCTTACAGCGCAGACGATAAATACACGTTTTCAATTACTCTCAATTCAAAGGACGATAATCTGCTTTACAATCTTGCTTCCGCAGGTGCTGTTCCGTGCGATAGGGAATTTTACGAGCTTACGGGCGGAAAATACGGACTTGATGCCAAGTATTCGCTTTGTAACGGTCCTTTCAATGTAGGTAAATGGATTGACGGCACATCTATCAGAATTGACCGCAACAATGAATACAGCGGCGAAAACAAGGTTATGCCATCATCTGTAACATTCTATGTGAACACAAGCCGTGATGCCGTTGCGGATAAAATGAACAACGGTATTTATGACGTTGCGTATCTAAACAATCTCAACTATTCACGCATTACCGATAAATCGAGCTTTAACACGCAGAGCGTTGAAAACACGGTCTATTCGTTTATATTAAATCAGTCCGACAAATATCTCGGAAATAAAAACATCAGACTTGCCCTCGCATATTCTGCCGATTTGTCGCTTGCAGGCACAATTTCCGATGACATTAAGCCTGCCGTAAGCTTTGTTCCGCCGTATTGCAAGGTCGGCACAACACAATATACACCGTCGGATGCGACGGGTTCCGTATATACCTTTAATTCGACAAAGGCAAAGCAGTATTTTGAGCAAGGCTTGCTTGAAATAGACTCGTCAAGCGTTGAGCTTGAAATTAAATGCACCGAGGAATACGAAACCTTTGTTAAGCAAATCGTTCAGGTTTGGCAAAAAACGCTGGGTGTTAAATTTGCCGTTACCGTAAGCGTAGCAGCAGGCGACGAGCTTGATTCAACGGTTGCTTCGGGCAATTATTCGGCTGTGTTCTATCCGTTTACCGCAAACACCGTCAATGCAAACGAATTCCTTGAAAGCTTCAGCAACAACTCAAAGCTGAATTATAAATCGGATCGCTTTGAAGCCGCTTTACAGCAGGTCAGAGCTTCCTCACGGGATAATTCTCAGCTTTTGGCAAGCTGCAAAAATGCAGAAAGTGTTTTAATCGACGAAGCGGTTATGCTACCCGTTATATATGAATACAGCTATTTTATTCAAAGCAAGGGTGTCAACGGAATATATTTCTATCCGACAGGGGATATAATGTATTTTATCAATGCGGTGAAGAAGTAAAATGAGTAATAAAAGAAAATTTCTTATAGTGCTTTCGTGGATATTGGTTGTCGCTTGTATGATAACGATTTTTATGCTATCGGCTCAACCTGCCGTGAAATCTTCGGAGTCATCCGATTCCTGCATAAAATGGTTATACGACCTGTTTGGAATAAGAGTGAGCTCGCACTTTATACGAAAAACAGCGCACGCATTGGAATTTTGCGGTCTGTGTCTGCTGTTCAATTTAGCGTTCGGCGCAACGACCTTGAAATTCAAACCGCTTATATCCTTTATATTGACCGTTGTATATGCTGTGTCAGATGAAATTCATCAGATTTTCGTTGACGGCAGAGCGTGTATGTTTAAGGATGTCCTTATTGACTCTGGCGGTGCTGCCGTGTGCATTATTGTTTTGTCAATCATTTATTTAATATATAAAAAACACTGTGGAAAAAGAGGGAAAGTATGTCAGTTTTAAGACCTTTCAAAGCAATCAGACCGAAAAAAGAGTACGCAAGCAGGGTAGCCGCTTTACCTTACGACGTTATGAATTCCGAGGAGGCTCGGGAAATGGTTAAGGGAAATCCTTATTCCTTTCTCCATGTCGATAAGGCGGAGATAGACTTGCCGAAGGATACCTATATTTACAGCGAGGAAGTTTATGACAAGGCTAAAGAAAACCTTTCTTCGCTCGTATCGGACGGCGTTCTTCAGCAGGACGAAAAGCCTTGCATTTACATCTATGAGCAGACAAGAGAGGGCAAGGTGCAAACGGGTATTGTCGGCTGTGCTTCTATTGACGATTATATGAACAACGTAATCAAAAAGCATGAGCTTACAAGAGCCGACAAAGAGGCTGACAGAATACATCACGTTGATACTCTTGACGCAAACACAGGCCCCATTTTCTTGGCTCACCGTAAAAACGATATACTCAAGGAAATCATTACTGATTGGAAAGAGTATCACGAAGCGGAATATGATTTTGTATCGGACGGAGTTCGTCAAGAGGTATGGGTAATTGACGACGACAAGGTTATCAACAGAATAACCGAGGAATTTTCAAACATTCCGTCCTTGTATATTGCAGACGGACACCACAGAGCCGCTTCCGCTGTTAAGGTCGGACTTAAAAGACGTGAGGCAAATCCGAATTACACAGGCGACGAGGAATTTAACTTCTTCCTCTGCGTTGTGTTCTGTGCGGACGACCTTGCGATTATGGATTATAACAGAGTTATCGCTGACCTCAACGGCAATACAAAAGATGAGTTTATAAATAAAATTTCCGATAAGTTCGAGGTCGAGAAGGTCGGTAATTCCGCTTATAAGCCCGAAAAACGCCACACCTTTGGTATGTATCTCGAAAATGAGTGGTATTGCCTTAAAGCAAAGGACGGAACATTTGACGAAAAAGACCCTGTAAAGAGCCTTGATGTTTCGATTTTGCAGAATAATCTCATTTCTCCCATTCTCGGAATTGACGATCCGAGAACAGATAAGCGAATAGATTTTGTCGGCGGTATTAGAGGGCTCGGCGAGCTTGAAAGACGTGCCGACAGCGATATGAAGCTTGCCTTTTCAATGTATCCGACCACACTTGACGAGCTTATGGCGATTGCGGACGCAGGACTTATTATGCCTCCGAAATCGACTTGGTTTGAGCCGAAGCTTTTAAGCGGTTTATTTATTCACGAATTGCATTGAAAAAACAAGAGGTATAGTGTATAATACTCTGTGCCGAAAACAAAATAAAGGAATGAAATAAATGAAATTAGGAATAGTAGGCTTGCCGAATGTCGGTAAAAGCACACTTTTTAATGCTATTACAAACGCAGGTGCACAGTCGGCAAACTATGCTTTCTGTACAATAGAGCCGAACGTCGGCGTTGTCGATGTTCCGGATTACAGACTTGATAAATTGGCTGAGATGTATTCTCCCGACAAGGTAACTCCCGCTTCAATCGAATTCGTTGATATTGCAGGACTTGTAAAGGGTGCGTCAAAGGGCGAGGGCCTCGGAAATAAGTTCCTTTCGCATATCCGTGAGGTTGACGCAATCGTTCACGTTGTAAGATGCTTTGAAAACGACGATATAATTCACGTTGAGGGCTCGATAGACCCTACAAGAGATATCGAAACCATAAACCTTGAATTGCTTTTGTCGGACGCTGAAATTCTTGACAGAAGAATTGCAAAGGCTGAAAAAGAGCTTAAAGGCGATAAATCACTTCAAAAAGAGGTCGATTTTCTCCACAGACTTAAATCGGAGCTTGACAGCGGCGTGAATGCAAGAGCTGTCGAGGCTGATGAGGAAGAGGCTGGAATACTTTCGGGTATCGGCTTGCTTTCGGCAAAGCCTGTTATCTACGCTTGTAATATGAGCGAGGACGATTTTAAGAACAATATTGAAACCAATGTTCGCTATAATGCAGTCAGAGAGCTTGCGGCAAAGGAGGGGGCAGAGGTGCTTCCGATTTGCGCAGAGCTCGAAGCTGAAATTTCTTCACTCGATAAGGAAGAAAAGGAGATGTTCCTTTCCGATATCGGCGTTGATAAGGGCGGACTTGACCTTTTGATTCAGCGTTCATATGACTTGCTCGGTCTTATGTCCTTCCTCACGGCAGGCAAGCCCGAGGTCAGAGCGTGGACAATAAAGAAAGGCACAAAAGCACCTAAGGCGGCAGGAAAAATTCACTCCGATATTGAAAGAGGCTTTATTCGTGCTGAGGTTGTTTCGTTTGATGACCTTATGGCTCTCGGCTCAATGCAGGCGGCAAAGGAAAACGGTAAAATTCGTTCCGAGGGTAAGGACTATATTATGCAGGACGGCGATATTGTCCTCTTTAGATTTAATGTTTGATAAAATTTGATTATCAGCGCCCGTAGCTCAGTTGGATAGAGCGTCAGACTCCGACTCTGAAGGCCGCTGGTTCGACTCCAGTCGGGTGCGCCACGTCGTCGCAAGCTACATATCGCTTGCGGCGATTTTTTTATCGCCTCGCACTCATTCTGCTGCTCCTCCTTTCTGAAACAGGTCACGCTCAAGTCGCCTGTTCGGTTGTTATCAAATTTGAAAAATACATTAAACCGTAGGGACAGGGCTTGCCCCTGTCCGCAACAAATTTGATTTATAATTATATTTACGGACAGCCGTATATTCAGGCTCCCTCGTCAGAGGGAGCCTTTGCCGGACAACCGCAAGGGTTGTCCCTATGGGTGTGCGAAAATTCTAATACCGTTTCATATAATTTATCATCGGTCGCAACCTGCTCACATCACAATTAAATTGTAAATTTCACAAAATTATGCTACAATGAATTTATAAAATCTGAAAAGGCAAGGGCTTTTTCTTTATATAGGAGAATACTATGAATATCAAGGATATACTTTCAAAATGCGATCACACACTTTTGTCGCAGACGGCAACGCTTGACGAAATTAAAGAAACCTGCACAGATGCGATTAAATACGGTACTGCATCGGTTTGCATACCTGCTTGTTATGTCAAAGAAGCAAAGGAGTTTGTCGGCGACAAAACGGCAGTTTGCACGGTAATCGGCTTCCCGAACGGATATTCCACGACGGCGGCAAAGTGCTTTGAAGCACATGATGCAGTCGAAAACGGTGCTGATGAAATTGATATGGTAATAAATATCGGTTGGCTCAAAGATAAAAAATATGACGATATATTATCGGAAATAAACGAGGTCAAAAAAGCGGGTAACGGAAAGCTGTTAAAGGTTATTATCGAAACCTGCCTTTTGACAGATGACGAAAAAATCAAGATGTGTCAGATTGTTTCAAAGTCCGATGCCGATTACATTAAGACCTCAACGGGCTTTTCTGTTTCGGGCGCTACGAAACACGATATTGAGCTTTTCAAGGCTAATGTTACGGGCGATACAAAAATCAAGGCGGCGGGCGGAATATCTTCCGTTGAGGATGCGGAAGAGTTTATAAAGCTCGGCGCATCAAGGCTCGGAACAAGCCGAATTGTCAAAGCGGTCAAGCAGGGAAATCTTTTATAAGGAAATGATTTTATGTCAAAAAGAGTGTTTTTAATTGTGCTTGATTCCTGCGGCGTGGGTATGCTTCCCGACGCTTCGGAATTCGGCGATTACGATTGCAACACGTTAAAAAGAATATCGGCGTCGCCTGAGTTTTCGGCTGAAAATATGCTGAAAATGGGTATAGGTAATATCGCAGGCTGTGATTATCTCGAACAGACCGAAGCACCGTTGGCGGCTGTCGGCAAATGCGCCGAGCTCTCACAGGGCAAGGACACTACAACGGGCCATTGGGAAATTGCGGGCGTTATTTCAAAAGAGCCTATGCCGACTTATCCCGACGGCTTCCCGAAGGCTATTATCGACGAGTTTTCCGAAAAAACGGGTAGGGGAGTTCTCTGCAATAAACCGTATTCTGGAACGCAGGTTATCAAGGATTACGGCGACGAGCACATAAAAACGGGCAAGCTTATTGTCTATACCTCGGCAGACAGCGTGTTTCAAATTGCGGCGGACGAAGAAGTTGTACCGCTTGAAGCACTTTATGAATACTGTAAAATCGCACGCAAAATTTTATGCGGTAAAAACGCCGTGGGCAGGGTGATTGCAAGACCGTTTGTTAAAAAAGACGGCGAGTTTATAAGAACGGCAAACCGCCACGATTTTTCTCTTGAGCCGCCGAAGCCTACATTATTGGATATGCTTTCAGGCAACGGCAAAACAGTTTATGCGATAGGCAAAATATACGATATTTTCGCATCCCGTGGCATTACGGAACACGTGTTCACACATTCTAATAAAGAGGGAATGGAAAGGACTTTGGAAGCTGTTTCAATGGATTTTGAGGGGCTTTGCTTTACAAATCTTGTCGATTTCGATATGCTCTACGGTCACAGGCAGGATATTGACGGCTATGCCCGTGCTTTCTCTGAGTTTGATAAATGGCTTCCGTCTTTTACGGAGAAAATGCAGGATGACGACATTCTTATCATTACGGCAGACCACGGCTGCGACCCGGGCGACAACAGCACTGATCATACAAGGGAGTATATTCCGCTTGTGGTTTACGGTAAAAAAATCAAGCCTGAAAATCTCGGTGTTCGAAAGACCTATGCCGATATTTCCGCAAGCATCGCCGAGTATTTCGGAATTGATTACAGCGGCGCAGGGGAGAGCTTTCTATTAAAGGTCAAGAAATGAGGTAGCTTATGACTAAACAAGAGCTTTGCACTTTGGCAATTAAAAGTATGAACAATGCCTATTCGCCTTATTCGGGTTATAAGGTCGGTGCGGCGTTGCTTTGCGATAACGGTAAGGTTTTCACGGGCTGTAATGTGGAAAATTCGTCCTACGGTGCTACCGTTTGCGCCGAAAGAACTGCGATTTTCAAGGCGGTAAGCGACGGAGAACGTGATTTTTCAATGCTTGCCGTGGCAGGCGGTAAGGAAAACGAATTGAGCGATAAGTTTTTACCGTGCGGAATTTGCCGTCAGGTTATGGCTGAATTTTGCAAGCCCGAGTTTACAATTTTGGTTGTAACAGGCGAAAACACATACAAGGAATTTATTCTTTCGGAGCTTTTACCGAATGCTTTTTCGCTATAAGTGTCTTAATTGAGACAAATTGAAAAGCTCACAAAAAATATTTTAACAGTCAAATGAACATTATATTTAACAAATTTATAAAAACATACGCTTAAAAACAACAGATGAACTTAAAATAAGCTTTCGTTTTAATGCTTTGAACTCATTTTGGGAATATTTGAACCTTTTAGCTTTTGAAAAAAACAAAGCACCTCAAAAACGTTGATAATTGAACGTTTTTATAAATTTTGACAAGTAAAATTTTTAGTAATACAATACAGATACACAATCGATTTGTGTATTGAACAAAGGAGGAATGGTATTGTACGAGATAATAATCGAAAACACTACGGCATTTTGGCTGATACTTCTCGCCGCATTTACGATAATTGAAGCGGCAACCGTACAGCTTGTGTCTGTTTGGTTTGCGGTAGGTGCCTTAGGCGCACTCGTGTCGTCGTTTGCACATACGGATTTCAAGGTGCAGGTAATAGTTTTTATTGCCCTGTCGATATTGAGCCTCATCGCCACAAGGCCGCTTGTTAAAAGGTTTACCAAAACCAAGCTTCAGTCAACGAACGCAGACAGGTGTCTTAATGAAACTGCCGTGGTGGTTGAACAAATTGACAACCTGAACGCAAAGGGTCAGGTAAAGGTCAACGGGAATATTTGGTCGGCAAGAAGCATAGATGATAAAATAATTCCCGAAAACACGCTCGTTAAGGTTTTGAAAATCGAGGGCGTGAAAGTTATAGTTGAAGAAATAAAGGAGTAAATGAATTATGGGCTATGTATTTTTAGGTATCTTAGTTGTTGTCCTTGCGATTGTTGCGGCAAACATTAAGATTGTTCCGCAATCAAAAGCATACGTAATCGAACGCTTGGGTGCGTACAGCGCAACATGGCAGACAGGTTTTCATGTGAAAGTTCCGTTTTTTGAGAGAGTAGCAAAAATTGTTTCTCTTAAAGAGCAGGTTGTTGATTTCGACCCGCAGCCCGTTATCACAAAGGATAACGTAACAATGCAGATTGACACGGTTGTATTCTTCCAGATAACAGACCCGAAGCTTTATACCTACGGTGTTGAAAGACCGATTTCGGCTATCGAAAATCTTACCGCTACAACGCTTCGTAATATTATCGGCGAGCTTGAGCTTGACGCAACACTTACCTCCCGTGATACAATCAACGCTAAAATCAGAGTAATTCTTGACGAGGCAACAGATCCGTGGGGCATTAAGGTAAACCGTGTTGAGCTTAAAAACATCATTCCTCCCCGTGAAATTCAGGACGCAATGGAGAAGCAGATGAAGGCAGAGCGTCATCGCCGTGAAGCAATCCTTACCGCAGAGGGCGAAAAGGCAAGTAAGATACTTGTTGCCGAAGGTCATAAGGAGTCGCAAATTCTTGACGCAGAGGCTCAAAAGCAGGCGGCTATTCTTCGTGCAGAGGCTGTAAAGGAAGCTAAAATCCGTGAGGCAGAGGGCGAGGCTGAGGCTATCCTTGCCGTACAGAGAGCAAACGCAAAGGCAATCGAGCTTATAAATCAGGCTAACCCCAATCAGGCGGTGCTCACTCTCAAGAGCCTTGAGGCATTCGCAAAGGCTGCCGACGGTCAGGCTACAAAGATTATCATTCCGTCGGAAATTCAGGGCATTGCAGGGCTTGCAACAAGCCTTAAAGAGCTTGTAACAGACGAAAACAAAGAATAATCCAACACTCAAGGCAAAATAAAAAACGGCGTGTATCGAGCAATCGATATACGCCGTAATTTTTACTGTAAAACTTTTATATAATTTCCCGAAAGGTGTAAATATCAGTTAAGCTAAACCCCATTTCTCCGTTTATTTTGTAAATGTAATAACCTGCCTGCCGACATTCATTTTTTCAATGAATTCTTCCTCGCTGTTTGACTTTTCACGGTTAGGAGAAAAAAGACGGACGATAATCGGCTTTTTAATATAATGAAAATTGCGAATTTCCTCAAATCCATCCCAAAGCGACAAAGCCTTTAAGTGGCAAATGTAATTGAAAATTGCCTTTTCTTGCTCGGAAAGATCTAAATGATTACTGTCTGAAATCACACTAAAGCTGCCGTCGGTATTCAGCGCAGCCCTCAAATTACCCCCTCGGCTTATAGGCTCGGGAGGAGAGTTTTGCGCAAATTTCCTGAGCCAAAGTCGAAAGGCTTGCGTATTGACAGCTTTTTTTATATGATTTTCAGAGCTTGTGAGCGTATCACGATTGTAATATCCGTAAATTAAGTCCTTTGCGGCTGAATTTTCAGCGTCAAAAAGTACAAGCTTATCCTCGTCGGCACAATGCGACATTTCGTACAGATATTTTCTTGTAACGTCGTTTCCATAGCGGTCAAATGCGGCTGTTACAAGCTCTTTTTTATCTGTATCGGGCATAATTTTAACCGTGTATTGCTCATTCGAGCACAGAATATCGGCAAGGATAAGCGTGCTGTCTTGAATGAACGCCGTTGGCAATACAGGTTTCGGCGTTACGTTGAGCAATACAGTCAAAGCAAGGATTATTTCTTCCGAAAATTCAGTTTTTAGGATATTAACGCAGGAATCAAGGCTTGTTTCAAAGCAAGACAGCTTTCCGAGTCTTACTATTGTCAAATGTGTAATTATCGCTTTAGGCAGGGCAGAGGAGGTGTAGCTTTCGTTACAAAGCGACAGGGACAATTTTGCACTCATCTTTGATTTTTTTAATATCTGCTTCACAGAGCAGCTTTTTTTCCGCCAAAGCGGCGGCGAGCTTTTCTAAAAACTCCTTATTAAGAGCGATAATTTCTTTAGCCTTGCGATAATATTTTTCAACCTCTGCTGTTACAACCTGTTCTTGTGCCGATAGGTGATGCTGCGAGTGGTTGTATTTGAAGCTGAAAAGCTGCAATCCGTCAATGCAGTTTTCTTCTACAAGTGTTTCAGCAAGATCAAATGCCCGTTCATAATCACTATGTGCACCCGAATCGACAGTTCCGAATTTTTGCTCGGTGCTTGCAGCTCCTGCCAAAACTGTTGTCAAGCGGCTTTTTGCCCAATACTGGGATGTTGTGTTTTGGTTGTTATAAAGATGAGTAATTCCCGATTCACGGCTTTTGCCGTTGCCGACATATATCAAAGAAACGCTTTCGGGGCATAAAACCTCCGATACGACGGCATGACCTGCTTCATGATATATGATTTCGGGAAGCATTATGCTTTGAACGTCGGTGTCCGAATCGTCGTAGCACGGCGGCAAAAAGCCGAAAAACATTCTAAGACAAGCATTTGTTATATGCTCCATTGAAATAGTGTCCAAACGCTTATATCCCGCATAAAGACCGGCTTCGTTTATAACTGTTTCAAGCTCTGCGCAGGACTTGCCGTCCAACAGCTTTGTAATCGCCTTAACATCAACGTCGTCTGAAACTTTTTTGCCCTCAAGATAGTGGGCAATAATTTTTTCGGCATCTTTTCCGCAAGGTGCTAAAACCTCGATTGAACGGTCAAATCGTCCTGCTCTTAATAAAGAGTCGGGCAGAACCCGTGTTTCGTTTACCGTTGCGATAATGAATACGGATTTGCCTTTAATCTCATCTATGCAGGATTGAATTGTAACATATTCCTCCGCATCTCGATGTCTCATATCTCCGTTTGTGAATTTATCCATATCGTCGAGGAAAACGATTGACGGTGCATTTTCAACCGCCATATCAAAAGTTTTCTTGATTTCGTTTATAAATTCTCCGTTCGGCTTGTTTTTACGGCAAACAAATACATTTCTGCCGCTGTCCTCGATAACAGCGTTTGCCATCAAGGATTTTCCGACGCCCGGGTCACCGTACAACAAAAGTCCCGTTGGCGCAGAAATACCGAGCTTTTCGTAATTCTTAGGATTTTTCAGCGTGTCGCTGATTTGTTTAAGCTCGTTTTTGATTTGTGCGTAACCGATAATTTCATCAAATTTACTCATAGCTGTACCTCTTTCTTTTGTTTTCAAGTACATTTTACCATTTCACTGCGTACCAAAAACGGTGCCAAGCACTTTTTCTGTATTTTGCTGCCTGCAACCGATAATTTTCACAGCTCGTCGATATGACTTAATTATACGAAAGCAAATGCGACAAAATCGGTGCATATAAAAAAGGAGCCGGTTTGGCTGAGTGCTCATAAGGAAGTATTGGTTTCTCGCATAAAAATCCATTATGCTTTTGCCAAAAAGCCTCGCAAGGCGACAGCCTTGCATCATTTCTTGGCTTCAGCATAAAAGAATTTTTATAACTACGAAACTGCAACGCACTTCAAAATAATATATTTTTGATGCAAGAAAAGGCAAACCCCGCAGATAATGCTAACGCATATCTGCGGGGTTTAACGAATTATTGCGCAAAAAGATGTTGTTTTGAAGCAAAACTGCCTTATTAACACTCAGCCTTACAGTTCCTTTTTCTAAAGCTATGAGATTTTAATACTAATCGCTGTATTTGTTCATACCGTTATTTATTGAGGCTTTAATGCTCTCCCTCAATGCTTTCGGAGAAATAATCTCAACATAATTGATATATTGCATAGCCCAATGCTCCATTGCCATAGGACTTGCTTTAACGGATACCTTAACCTTTGTCTCGTCGTCGGTTTTGATAAGCTTAACCTCATTGCCGAACCAATCGACAATTTGGTCAACTATGCAAGCGTCGGCGATAAATTCCACCTTTTCGGGCTCGTCGGAGAACATATACGGCATAGAGGTAGTGAGCTTTTTATAATCAATGCCGTGTTCATAGCCCTGAACGCTTCGTATCGGCGTTGACTTTCTGTCCGAAATTTCCATATTCGTAATGCGGTCAAGCCTGTGGAACACCATATTTTTCCAATATTCGCTGTACGCCATAAGGTAATATCTCTGATTGTGAAGAATCATCAGGTACGGACTGACATATTGCTGTGAGGACTTGTGAAGCTTTTTGTCAATTCCGTATTTGTTGTAGTCATAGTGAAGCTGAAAGCCCTGCTCAATCGCCGAGTCGATAAGCTCAATATTATAGAACAACGCCTGATTGTCGGTCTTACTCCAATCGTTTACCGAGTGAATGTGCTTGACGCTTGAACGGAAATATATGTTGGAAATTCCGCAAAGGCGGTCGATTAAATCCTTTGAATGTTTTGCCGTGATGTGCTTGCTGCCCAAAATCCCGTCAATGAGCATATGAAGCTCCGAATCCTCAAAGCTTCTGTATGCGAGATAGCTTCCTGCTCTGCTTGACTCAATTTCGGCACCTGCTTCCTTGAGCAAGGATATATTTCTGCTGATTGCCTTGCGTTCGATAAAAATACCGTATTCATTTTCCAACCGCTTAGAGATTTCCTCCTGCGTCAGCGGATGGTTATAATCGCTGTAATCCTTGAGAATTTGCCATATTCTTATCAGCGCCAATTTTTTAGGCTCAAAACTATCCATAATTCATCCCCCGAATTATTTTACTAAATATAATGTACTATATTTAGTGCGTTAAGTCAAATGAATTTTATATAAAATTGTACGGAAGATGATAAGGATTTGTTTATATAATAACCGTATTGCAATTACCTGTCCAAATAGCATTTATAATGCTCACTGCGGTCATATTTTATAATCGGCTCTGTTGTAATACCGAAAGCGGTTTCGATTTTTGGGATAAGCTCCTCGCCGATATTCGGATTCATATAAATCACGGCTTCGCCCCGTGAGTTAATATCAACTCTGCCTCTCGGGTAGTAGTCAAACGGCTTCTTTTTCGGCTTTTCGTGTTCCCAAAGCAGCTTGTGATTATATGTGTTTCCGCTTTTTGCAATTGCCTCGGGTATCCTGCCGTCAAAGGGATAGGGGAGCAGCTCGCCGTCAACCACCCAAAACACACCTCGCTTTCCGTGATTGTTTTCAAATTCAACAGCATTACATCCGTCAATTCTGTCGAAGGCATTTTTTGTAAGCCGATAGCAATACATATTAGGTAAATATCTCATGTCGTCAAATATAACGGACGAATCCATGCTGAAATGCTCCGTAATTGCTGCCGCTATGCCTGCACTTCTCGAGATGCCTGCCTCACAGTTTACCCATATTTCGTCAATCTCGTCCTGTCGGCAACAGACAAAATCAACAATCTTGTTTGCATCCCTTTTGCTCATCATTTCATAGTGCTTGAAAATATCCTTCGTTTTTCCGTCGATATCGTAAAAGGACAGATAAAGCTTTGCTTTGATCGACTTGTTGTCACGGTTGAAGCTCGCAAAGCTTTTATCGGGATCGCTGATTGAAATGATAACCTTGCTCTTTTCAAGCTCTCTGTAGCTTTCTTTAATCGCATTCGTGCGGTTGAATATTCTTATTTTCATTTAATTTCTCCCTTGTCTTTAACAAGAGCCTTTCTATCTCTTTGATTGCTTTTTTCTTTGTTTTGAAGGTTTTATTTCCGACCTTTATTCTCACATAATAGTCTTTTTTTGTAAATATTTTACGAAGAGGGTTTTTGGACGGATGTACCTCATAAATTATTTCTGTTGTGTTATTCATTTATATACCTCCTATAAATATCTTCATTCAAACTTCTGTAATGCTTTGAGATATCTTTCTGCTAACTCAATACGGGCTTGGCGAAGCATTGCACTGCTATATCCTGTTGCAGGCTTTAGACTGCTAATGTAGTTGCGTAGCTCGTCTGCTCCCGAAGGTACTTTGAAGTGGAGCATACCATAAATTTCTATTGCTACGAGCTTTCCGTCTTTTTCTCCCCAACCACCCGAAACTGTGAAATAGTAAAGTTTATCCATAGTAGTAAACAAACGGGCGTTATCTCTCTTGCCGATACACAAAAAAGACCTGTCGTAAAGTTCGTCGTAACACTTATATCCGTAAAAGCCGTCAAATCGGTCGCCGACTTCTATATCTCCGCAGTTTTTGCATATTTCAAGAATTTCAAGTTCCAATTCCTTTTCTTTTGTAAGCATATTAGTCCTCCTTATACTCTTGTAAATAACGAATTATTTGTCTGATGTACCCTTTTGCAAATTGCTGATTCATTGCCGTATACATTCCAAGAGGCTTTGGCATATTCTCAACATACAATTCCAACTTGCGAATATCCATTTGCTGTCCGAAGTTCATTTGGTTGCATATTCCAAGAGTGTAAAGGAAGCCACCCTTTTTACCCCAGCCACCGTAAACAGAAAAGCAGCTTCGCATATCATCAGTGAAAAAGACTCGGGGTTCATCATTTACCTTGCCTATACAATGGCAGGGCTTATCGGCATAATCATAAATTGAATCGGCGGAAATTACCCCCTTAAAACTGTCGCCTATATCAATATCGGGACTGTTTTTGCATATTTCAAACACTTCGCTTTTGAGCTTCTCTTTCTTTGCAAGCACACTAATCCTCTCCTTATAAAGTTCTTGGTATTTCGCTGATTTCTTTTACTTTTTTCTATGAAAATTTTCACTCGCCTTGAAGTTATAAATCGGCTTAATCGTTTTTTCTATCGTTACGGTTTCTTTTATATTCTTGATTATTTCTTCCATCGGCTTATAAACCATAGGACATTCATCAATAGTATCAGCGGTAACCGAGGTTGTAAAAATTCCATCCATTGATTTTTTGAAAGCGTTTAATGTAAATGAGCTGAGAGCGTCTTTTCTGCTCATCAGCCGTCCTGCTCCGTGCGGTGCGCTGAAATTCCAATCCTCATTTCCGAGACCTGTACAGATAAGACTGCCGTCACGCATATTCATAGGTATAAGCAGCCTTTCGCCCTTCTGTGCCGAAACAGCACCCTTGCGCAGTATCATATTTTCTGTATCAATGTAATTGTGTACAGTGGAAAAGCTTTCTTCCTCGTGCAGCTTCATACCGTCAAGTATTACTTCTTTGATTATTGTTCGGTTAAGCTCTGCAAATCGCTGCATAAATTCCATATCCTGAAGATAATCCTGCATGGCGTCGCCCTGTAAAAAGGCAAGTTCATAAGGAATTGTCGTTTGTGCTCTTCCGCCACACGCTTTGTAGGCGATGTTCTGATAATATTGAGCAACACGAAGTCCGAGATTTCTGCTGCCGGTATGAATTACAAGATATAAATTGCCTTCATCATCTTTATCAATCTCAATAAAATGGTTGCCGCCTCCGAGAGTGCCCAAGCTTTCCTTTGCCCGTCTTATATCAACTCTTTTCACACAAAGAAGCTCATAAACGTCAAGCCGTCCGTGGCTCCTGTGGCTTCTTTCTCTGATGTCTCTGCCGCACGGAATGTTCTGCCTGATAAAGCTGTCGAGCTTTGGTAGGTCAATTCGCTTCTCATTTAGCTTAACCGTAAGCATACCGCAGCCAATATCAACGCCGACAACATTCGGCACAACTGCGTCCTTAACCGTGAGTGTTGTTCCGATAGTACAGCCTTTTCCGGCGTGAACATCAGGCATAATACGGATTTTACTCTGAGCCGAATAAGGTTGGTCGCAAAATGTTTTTATAAGTCCCTCGGCAGACGGCTCAAGCGTATCGGTAAAGACCTTCGCTTCGCCGTATTTTCCTTTTATTTCAATCATATTTTCCCTCCTTTTCGGTAACGTGCTTATAGTAGTTATCCCATTCTTTCTCGCTGATTTCACGTAGCATCAGCCTGTCGGTATAGGAAATCTTTTCTGCCATTGTTTTGCCTCCTTTATTCTTTTCGACCCAATTATACAATGTTCAATGTGCCGTTTTTGGAACAGTCGTTTTTTTATAATTAAGCCACAAAATAAGAGGAGTGACTTTATTATGGAAAAAAGCTGCTGTTTTACCGGACACAGACCTGAAAAGCTCGATATATCAATCGAAGAGCTTGAAGCAAGGCTTAAAACGGCTATTGACGAAGCGGTCAAAGACGGATTTACCACGTTTATAACGGGTATGGCACCCGGAACAGACCTTATTGCAGGAAAAGCAGTCCTTGACTTGAACAATCCCGATATTAAGCTTATTTGCGCAGTCCCTTTCCCGAAGCATATACAGCCTTTGAGTGATGATTGGAAAGAAATTTACAGACGTCTTCTTGAAAATGCAACCGAGGTTCACTATGTCAGCGACGAATATACAAGACAATGCTTTCAATTGCGTGACGAGTGGATGGTTGACCGTTCGGATATGGTAATTGCCGTATATAACGGAACAAGAGGCGGTACAAGAAATACGATTTTATATGCAAATAAAAAAGGAGTGCCTGTAAGACAGCTCCTTGAGGTTAGAAATGATGAATGAAATTGTTGAGCACGAAACAGACAGCCTGATTATAAAAAAACTAAGTCAAACAGGCAAGCGCTCTATCGGACGCAGATTATCGAAAAATATTTGTTTGGGCAACAAAAGAGTAATTAAATCTAACTATCCCATTTCAGATTACAAACTACTGTTAGATTTATTTGAATATAACGCCGGTATTATAATCCTGCCGGAAGGTGACGCTGAAAAGAAAGAGTTTCAAGCCTATATAAACTCTCTTGCAGCTGAATGTTATCCGTTCGTCGCAAGCGGATACTTTCTAAAATGCGGTTGCTTGTTCTGTGACGGAAGCGATACATTTTCAAGCGATAGCCTTTCGGTAGGATTTTTATATGTAAGCTATGAACAGTTAGTGGATGTTTCGAATGATATAATGCGGAAATTTATGATCAAACAAGTGCTGTTAAAGGACGAAAACTCGGAGTTTGTATATTTGATTTCAAAAAAATGATTTTATGCGTCAAAATGTAAGAGCTTGTAAAAATGCTCTATGAATATTATTCGTTCAATGACGTTTTCACTATTGATATTTACGGTTTAACATACCGATTTCGGATCTTGAAATGTGCATAATATGATGTATAATAAAGCTATAAAGCTGTAAAGGAGATAAAAATATGAAAAAAATTAACATCGATACCTTCATTTCTAATTACGGTATAATATACTATGATCCAACAAGTTGCCCCGATGGATTCTATAATTCAAAAGGTGTTACCACAGATGATTACAAGAAAAGATTAAAGAATTATTTAGGCATAACGAAAATCAACGACACAAACTATTATGCCGAAGAAGAAATAAGTAAGTTGTTGAGTGAAAAGGTTTTCGACGAGCGTTCTTTTGCATGGAAATCAAGCAAGGTAGTCTGGGAGAACGGAGAACTTAAAACTGTAAACTTTGACAAAGGAGATCATTATATCAATGGATATGGCGGTGAAATTAAAAAAGATGAATTCAAACAATACTGTGAGCATATAGAGAAAAACAAAGACCGTATCAATAACCTTGTTAATAAGGGGGAGTGGAAAGATGCCTACTTAAAAGCAAAGGAAAACGCACCAGAATACTTTGGTACAGTTAATATTATAAATACTCTTTTCTTTATCACGGGTGGGAACGCACCGATTTATGATAAGTTTGCACATAAAGCGGTTAAAGCTCTATTGCTTGGAATATCTCCAAAAGATGTTTATTACGGAACTATTCCGAGTAAGAATGAAGATGACAGTGTAATTGCTATGTACACGGAATATATGCTGTTATTAAAAATTGTTTTTAAGGACTTCTTTAAAAACAAGAAAAAAGGAGAGGCTTTTATTCCCCGTGAATTGGATATGGCATTGTGGGTTTATGGGCATTCACAGAAGGAACTGTATGAATTTTAGATTTGATAATTTTATGAATAATAAATCATCTTTTTTATGATAAAACCACAAAACAAACCCACTGCGGATACACGCAAAGGTGTTGCCGTAGAGTATATAACCGAACAATTCACGGCATAAAAAAAGAGCAAGGTGTTACCCTTGCTCATACATAAAAAATTATATGATAAAACAAAAAGAGTGTTCATAAGTCAAATCCCTTATGAACACTCAATATGGTCGGAGTGACAAGACTTGAACTTGCGGCCCCTAGACCCCCAGTCTAGTGCGCTACCAGCTGCGCTACACCCCGAAATATATAACAGTAAATTAAGTGGGGGATATGATTTACGTCTTAAAAACATAGGTCATATTTTTTACTGCCCGAGTATATTATCATATATTTAATTGTTTTGCAAGTGATTTTTTGATTTTTTTCGCTTTTTTTCTAAATTTTCGGAATTTTTCGTTAAAAATGCGTCGTAAGAGGTTTTTTACTTGTCTTTTTACTTTTAATATATTAGAATAAAAGTATAAATTTACGGAGGGAAAAATATGCCTGATTATTTTGATTGCTTCAAGATAAATTGTTCCCCTGTTTCAAAAAAAGAGTGCACAATCACTGCCGGGGATACAAGATTAACTGTTTTGACGCCTTGCCTTGTTCGTGTCGAGGTGTCTGATGACGGCTGCTTTTGCGACGAGCCTACGCAAGCGGTGTGGTTTAGGGACTTTGATAACCCGAAATTCACTCAAAGCGTTATTAAAAATCGCATTGTTGTTAAAACCGAGCTTGCCGAGTTTTGCTATGACACAAAAAAGCACAGGATGTTATACATAGATCTTGCCGATTCCCGTCATATAACCGATTTCAACTCGGGCAATTTGAAAGGCACTTGCCGAACTTTAGACGGCTCTTGCGGAAAAGAACCGCTTGAGGACGGTATTGTGTCCCGAAACGGCGTTGCAATGCTGAACGACGGTAAATCGCTTGTTATCGGCGAGGACGGACTTCCTAAGCCGAGAGCGCATAAGCAATCAGACGATTATTTCTTCGCATACGGAAACGATTACATAAGCGCAGTGCGTGATTTCTTTAAGCTGACAGGCTTTGCGCCGCTTATTCCGAGATTTGCATTGGGAAATTGGTGGTCAAGGTATAAGGCATATACTCAAGAGGAATATCTTACCCTTATGAATAGATTTATTGACAGTAAAATACCGATTACGGTTGCAACTGTCGATATGGATTGGCATTGGGTTGACGTTAAGAAAAGATTCGGAAAGGAAGCGGCGAAAAATTCGCATTGCAATACCGCTAAGGAGATATATTTCGATATGATGTCCGACGGCGGATGGACGGGATACAGCTGGAATACGGAGCTGTTTCCGAATCCGCAGGAATTTCTCAAAAAGCTTCACGATAACGACTTTAAGGTTACGCTTAATCTTCATCCTGCAACGGGAATACGCTTTTTTGAGGATTGTTATAACGATTTTGCAAAATTTATGGGTGACGACCCGAAGGAGAAAAAGCAATACAGATTTGATATAACCGATAAAAAGTTTATAGAGGCATATTTCAGTATTGTTCATAAACCGCTTCAGGATATGGGCGTGGATTTTTGGTGGATTGATTGGCAGCAGGGCAATAAGACTGCCATTCCCGGACTTGATCCGCTTTGGGCGTTAAATCACTATCATTCGCTTGATATTGCGAGAGACGGCAAGAGGCGACCGCTTATTCTTTCGAGGTTTGCAGGCGCAGGCTCACACCGTTATCCGCTTGGATTTTCGGGCGATACTTTCCAAAATTGGAAAGTGCTTGATTTTCAGCCGTATTTCACTTCGACAGCCACAAATATCGGCTACACTTGGTGGAGCCACGACATCGGCGGTCATCATATGGGCAAGAAAGACGATGAATTGTATCTTCGTTGGGTTCAGCTCGGCGTGTTTTCTCCGATAATGAGGCTTCATTCGACCTCTAACGAGTTTATGGGCAAAGAGCCGTGGAAGTATTCAAAGAGCGTTGAAACGGTTGTCAGCGACTTTATGAGGCTTCGTCACAGGATGCTTCCGTACCTTTATACAATGAATTACAGAACGCATACCGACGGCAGGTCAATTTGCGAGCCTATGTACTATGAATATCCTGATTGCGACGAGGCATATGACTGCAAGAACGAGTACAGCTTTGGCTCTGAATTGATTGTCGCACCGATTACCGAGCCGAAAAACAAAAACACCCTGCTTGCAGGCACAAACGCTTGGATACCCGAGGGCAGATATACGGATATTTTCAACAATCGTATATACAACGGACCTATGAGCGTTAAGCTGTTCCGTGACGACAGCACAATACCCGTGCTTGCAAAAGAGGGCGCTATAATTCCGCTTGGAATGAACGGCGAGGATAATTCCTGTAAAAATCCCGACGGCTTGGAAATTCTCGTTTACAGAGGAAGCAACAGCTTTTCAATGTATGAGGATGACGGCGAGACACAGGAATTTGAAAACGGCAAGCTTGCGTTTACGGATTTTGAGGTTTCGGAAAAAGATGATACTGTCGAGTTTTATATAAATCCCGTAAGAGGGGACAAGACGGTTATTCCGACCATGAGAGCTTATACTCTTTCATTCAGAGATATTGTAAATGCGAATGTCGTTGTTGCGGTAAACGGCAAAGAAAAAGATTGTAAGGTCATAAAGGATAACGGATATGTAGGCGTTTTGTTAAAAGAGATATATCCCGAGGACAGCGTTAAAATTACACTTTCAAATACAGCCGTTCTTAAAAACACCGACAGGAGAGAGGCTCTTATTGAGCTTGTGTCAAAATATCAGCTCAATAACAATATTAAGCCTACTATGTTCGGCGCGTATGTTGACGGAAAAACAAACACGCTCAAGGTTAAAAAATGCTTCAGGGAGCCGATTGAGGAAATCGAAAAACTCTTATAATCGTGATTTAATTTGCAAACGGTTTAGTGATTTTAGAGGTGATTGCTATGGGTACAAAAGAGTTTGCATATATTTTCGGCGATGTAATCTGTCTTATAATGCTTCTTTCCATAAGTAACGCATCAAGACGGCATACCAAGATACTTCTTGCGGAGAGATACTTCCTTGAAATGTCGCTTGCTACGGCAATCTTGCTTATATCCGATATAATTTGGCCGCTTGTAAACGGTGTTAAGCTTCCGGGCTTCAGACTTCTCAATATTATAATAAACTTAGTTTATATGGTCTTGACGGGCTTTATCGGATTTTTGTGGATTGTATATGTTGATTTTAAGGTTCGTCGCAGACTTGACAGCTCTCATTATAAAAGAGTTGCCGTGTTTTCAATTCCGATGTTGGTTTTGTTGGTCTTAACGCTCACTTCTCCCAAAACGCATATTTTGTTCTATATTGACGAGAACAACTGTTACCGCAGAGGTAAGCTTATGTGGATAAGAATATGCGTTATGATTCTTTACGTTTTGTGGGCGGCGGTGCTTACTCTTGCCGGAATGAAGCAACAGAAAACAAAGCAGAAAAAGGATGAAATGCGTGCACTTTTGCAGTTTATCTTTTTCCCGCTTATCGGTATATTTATGCAGCTGTTTTATCTGAATTTGCCGTTTACGGCTGTCGGAATTTCTCTTTCGGTTTTATTGGTATTCATAAATGTACAAAACAAGCAGATTTCAATAGACACCCTCACGGGCATTAACAACAGACGGCAGTTAGCTCTTTATATAGCTTCGGAGCTCAGTGCTTTATCTAAAAAGGGCGAGCTTTATTATCTCATTATGGATATTGATAAGTTCAAATCAATCAACGATACTTACGGACACCTTGAGGGCGATAACGCACTTATTAAAATTGCGTCGCTGTTGAATTCCCTGTGCGAAAAGCAAAACGATTTCGTTGCACGCTACGGCGGAGATGAGTTTGTTATCGTGTGCAGACGACATAGCGAAGCGGAGGTTGAAGCCTTGAAGCAGGAGATTTTAAGTGCCGTTTCCAAATTGAACTACGAGGGAACGCTTCCGTACACGCTTTCTTTAAGCGTGGGCAGTGCAAAGTTTGATACGTCTAAAAGCAATGATGAAATATTTGCCGAAGCGGATAAAAAGCTCTACTCGATAAAATCAGAACGCACGAATGTTAACGCATAAGCTTTTTTAAGTGTAAATCGCAAATTTATGTTGATTTTATGGGAATAATTGAGTATTATTATATTTGTAATTTTTAATTGTTTGCAGGTGAAAGCTATGATTAGTGATATTCAAAAAGAAATAATGCGACTTAAAAAGGAAAAGGATATTTGTATTCTTGCCCATTCCTACGTCGCTCATGAAATACTTGAAATTGCCGACTTTACGGGAGACAGCTATGCGCTCTCCGTGAAAGCCGCTTCCGCACCGCAAAAGACCGTGATTATGGTCGGCGTTCGTTTTATGGCTGAGACTGTAAAAATTCTCTCTCCCGAAAAGACTGTTATCCTTGCTCATGATGAAGCAGGCTGTCCTATGGCAGAGCAGATGGATAAGGATATGATTTCGGCCGTCAAACAGCAGTATCCCGACTATAAGGTCGTGGCATATATAAACACTACCGCAGAACTTAAAACGGTTTGCGATGTGTGCGTTACTTCGTCGTCGGCTGTTAAAATCGTAAGTCAGCTTCCCGATAAAAATATTCTCTTTATTCCCGATTGCAACCTCGGCGCTTATGTGGCAGAGCAGGTTCCCGATAAGAATTTCAAGCTCTTGCAGGGCGGCTGTCCCGTTCACGCTTCGGTAAATGAAAGAGAGGTTATAGCGGCGAAGCAGAAGCATCCCAACGCACTTTTGCTCGTTCATCCCGAATGTACCGCAGAGGTTACAAAGCACGCTGATTATATCGGCTCGACCTCGGGCATTATGGAATTTGCTAAAAAGAGCGAAAATAAAGAATTCATTATCGGTACGGAGATTTCTATTGCGGAGCATTTACAGTATGAGTGCCCGGATAAGATGTTCTATTATCTTTCGCAGAAGCTTATTTGCAAGAATATGAAAATGTCAACGCTCTGTGATGTTTACAATGCTGTTCTCGGTCGTTCGGGAGAGGAAATCAAGCTTGACGCCGACACGATAGCAAAGGCTCGCAAATGTATTGACGAGATGATAAGACTCGGCGGCTGAGGTGTTTTAATTGGCAGAAAATAAAAAGGTTATGATAGGTATGAGCGGCGGCGTTGACTCTTCGGTTGCCGCTTTCCTTTTACAAAAAGAGTCGTTTGAGGTTATCGGAGCTACAATGAAGCTCTATAACAACGAGGATATTGATTTTGTTTCTGAAAAGACCTGCTGCTCGCTTGATGACGTTTTAGACGCCAAAAGCGTTTGCGCAAGGCTCGGCATTCGTCATTACACGCTTAATATGACGGATGATTTCAAAAAAGAGGTCATCGAACGCTTTATATCGGCATATCAAAACGGATTTACACCAAACCCGTGTATTGACTGCAACCGTTATATGAAATTTTCAAAAATGCTTCATAAGGCGCAGGAGCTTAATATAGATTATGTTGCGACAGGTCATTATGCGAGAATCGAAAAGCAGGGCGATAGGTACATCTTAAAAAAAGCCGTTGATTTGTCAAAGGATCAAAGCTATGTTCTCTATTCGCTCACACAAGAGCAGCTAAAGGTAACAAAATTTCCGCTTGGCAATTACACAAAACAGCAGGTGCGTGAAATTGCCGAAGAAAACGGCTTTGTTAACGCACGAAAGCACGAAAGCCAAGATATTTGCTTTGTTCCCGACGGAGATTACAGCAAATTTATCGAATATTACACGGGCAAGACCTATCCATGCGGCGATTTTGTCGATATGAACGGCAAAAGGCTCGGCGAGCACAAGGGAATTATCCGTTATACGATAGGGCAGAGGAGAGGGCTCGGACTTGCCTTGCCGGCTTCTATGTACGTTGTTGAAAAGGACGTTGATAACAACAAGGTTATACTCGGCTTTAATGACGATCTTTTCAAAAAAGAAGTAAATGTTAAAAATATTAGCTTTACCGCTTGTGACGGACTTGATAAGCCCGAACGCTTATCTGCTAAAATCAGATACAATCAAAAGGAACAGCCCGCAACGGTAACGCAGACGGACGAAAATCATTTCACGATTGTTTTTGATGAACCGCAAAGAGCTATAACAAAGGGTCAGGCGGCAGTTTTATATGACGGCGACACGGTTGTCGGCGGCGGAACAATAGAATAAGAAAAAATAAAAGGTTGTTGAAACGAAGATTTCAACAACCTTTTTTGTCAGTTTTGTTTCAGCTCTTTTTCAAGCTCCTGCTTTTTCTTTAACGCTTCGCTTACCGACAGTGCCGTAAGGAGGAATGATACAAGTGTGAATAAGCATTTAATTGTTTTCTTCATAAAATCACCGTCCCTCAAAATTCCTCATAGTATAAGCTGTCTTTTTCGCTTAAACCGTCAATGTTTTTAATAAGCTTGATTTTAGAAAGTGCACTTTCGGGAGTTATATTGTAAAGCGGTATCGCTCCGCTTGCGATAATGCTGTCCGTAGAGCCGTAAAACGCTTCGTTTCTTCTGACAGGGCAGAGATAGAAGCTGATTCCGTTTTGCTTGCATTTTTCAATGAATTCAGGCAATTTGTTTCCGTCGGCAGTACCCGAATGATAGGTGGTGTGTATTATCGCCGAGGGCTTTGTCTTTTCAATGTCAAAAACAGAGTAGTCAATATCGGGAAATGCTCTTATTAAAAGCACTCTTTTATCTAAGCTTATTTTATCGCCGACTATTCTCGGCAACGGCTTTGAAATTGCGTCATAGGATATACCCGATTTTCTGTTGAATGAGATATATCCGTTGTCATCCGCCTCGGCAAGATAAGTGTTGTTTATCGAATTGAACTCAGCCGATACAAAATCCGCTTCATAAAGCCTTGTGGCAAGATGTATAAGATTTCGCCCGTTGGGATTTTTATACGGAACAACAAAGCCTTTTCCGCCGTTTTCAATGTAATTTACAGCGAGTTCAAGGTTGTCCAAAGCGTTAGAACGTGAATCTGTGATAACAAAATTTGCACTTACAAAGCAAACGGGCAAATCAATGTGTCGCAGTGCCATTGCAACGAGGCTTGAGGTAAAGGGCAGCGTGTCCGTGCCGTGCATAATTATAATTCCGCCGTAGCTTGAAAGGTCGATGGAAAGAATTGTGTTTATAAGCCTTTCATAAAATGAGTTGTCCGCATTTTCCGAGAGTATTTCGCACACCTCTACGTTTTCAAGCTCGGTGTCCTTGTGCTCCTTCAAAAACCTTTCGATTACAGGTGCGTTTGCAGGGTTGATAACATTGTCGTTTTTCTCACTTGCAATTGTGCCGCCCGTGTGTAAAACAAGAATTTTCATTTAATCACCTATTTCTCTTACGGCTTTTTTATAGTCGTCATATGTAAGATAAGAATTTATAATTTTAAGCATTGCGTTTGCGCTCATATGCTCGGGGAGGGAAAGCTCTTTCAAAAGCCGCTTCCTTTTTTCCTGCGAATTGTCCTTTCCGCATATACCGTCCTCAAAAAGGTCGGTCTTTGTAACGAGCCTGCGTTCATTTTCACTTGAAACTACGCTTTTTCCGTCAATACCGGCTTTTTTTAACGCCTCAAGTATAATTTCACTTTTAACACCCTCAACGCCTAATTTGCCCTCTTTTGACGGCGTATCCTTACGGCGTTCCTTGCCGAAAATATCGGGGATATAAACGTGCGTGATTTTCTCGGGCGGAACAATTCCCGATAAGAACGAGCGTATAACAAAACCTGCCGAGTCGGAGTCCGTTAAAACGACAATGCCTTTTTTATCGGCTATCATTCTTATAAATTTTTGCTTTTCCTTGTCTTTGAAAACGCCGAAGCCGTCCGTTTCTATAATTACTGCGTCGAGGATAGATGACAGCTTTATTTTGTCATATTTTCCCTCGACTATAACCGCTTGGTCAATTTTTATCATAATTTTCTCCGTCAGTTCATTGCACAGCTAAGCTCAACCAAAAGCTTTTCAAGTACCGTTTTTTCGTCGCTTGTTCGAAGCTTAATTTTTTCGTCGGCACCCTCAAGCAGCTCAATGCACCGCTTCAGCTGCGTCATATCAAGGCTTCTGCAATCTCTTTGTGCGTTGCGAAGCCGAAATTCCACATTTTTATAGTTGTAATAATCCTTGAAAAAGTCTGCGTTCTTTCCTGCAAGAATAGACGCTTTAACCCTATACATATCGACAAAATTGCTCGAAAGTGCGCCGAGAATCAGCTCGGGCTTTTCCTTGTCCTGAAACAGCTTGTTAAGAATTGTAAGGCTTTTTGCAAGGTTTTTTGAAAGCAACGCCTTTGATAGGTCGAAAACATTTGCCTCAAGCGATTTTATGCAAACAGCGTCAATATCGGAATAGGCAAGCTCTCCGCTTTTTTTGTAATCCGCAAGCTTTTCAACTTCGTTTAGGAGAATGTTAAGGTCATCGCCCACGGTGTCGATAAGATAAAACGCAACCTGTTTGTCAACGGTAATACCACGCTTTTTAAGTCCGCTTGCAACCGTTTTTGCAAGTGATGTCCTGTCCATTTTGTCAAGGCACACGCTTTCGCCGTATTTTGTGAAAACTGAAATTACATTTTTCCACTTTGCGTTCTTTTTGGGATTTATATCGGTTGTGTCTTGCCAAAAAACAGCGACGGTGGTTTCGGGCATATCCTTAATCCAGCTTTCAAAACGCTCCTTATCGGCGGAATAAAAGCTGTCAAGCGGAAAATCCTTCATAAACGTACAGGTGTATTCGGAAAAGGCGGGGAGAGTGTCCGTCGAGTCAATAAGCTCGTCGATAGGGGTGTTGTTCTCTGCGTCAAATTTACGAAGATTAAAGCCCTCCATATCGGCATTAACACATTTTTTTGCAATGAGATTTGCATAGTGTTGCTTCAAATAAGGCTCGTTGCCATAAATCAAATACGCATTTGAAAACTTACGCTCTTTTATTTGATTTTTAAGAGTAGCTTCATCAATTTGAGACATTTTAATATCCTTTCCGCCTATGAGAGCTTGACTTCAATAGCTTTTTCGTTTGGTTTTGTGTATATAACCTGTCCGAAATTATCGGTGTTAATTTTCTTTGCATATTTTTCGTCGCAAATAAGCAAATCGCAGCTGTAATTTTCGGGTATGTAATCCGCATTAAGACAGATAAGAGCTGTCTTTTCTTGAAACATTATCTGACAAAATCCGCTTTGCGTTGCAACGGTCAAATCGGAGAGACTGTCCGTATGATGTTCAAGCGATGATATTTTGCCGTCGAAATAAACGTCTTTTGTGAGACTGTTGTCATTCGTCAAAATCTCGTCGATTTTATAGGTTGAAATAAGCTCCTTCGCTCTTTCGGGCGAGGTGTAAACAGCTAACACATCAACACGGCTTATAGCGTTGTTATCTATTATATCACAAACCTTGCTCGCCGCATAGTCTTCGTTATCCGCAAATATAACAGCGCAGTAGCCGTGATATTTTATAACCGCAGAAGTGCCTTTTTCACTTTGATTTATGATGGCCTTGGGTGTCGTAAAGGCTTCTGCATACACATAGGTACTGCTGAGCGTGAACACAAGAGCTGAGCACAAGGCGGTTATTTCCAAAATTTTACCTTTCTTATTCAAAATATGCTTCATAAAAGCAAGCACGGTCATAGAAGCTATAAAAACAGATATAATTATCGGCGAGTCAACAGGGAAAAGTAAATATCTGATTGAAGACAGCCTTGTTGCGACGAATATAAGAAATTTTGCTATTTCTCCCGAAATCAGAATAAGCGGTGTTCCGACAAATTTAAGTCCGATAACTGAAATTACAGAGCCTATTCCCGCAATTTCCATACACAGCTTTCCGAAGAAAACCATAAGAAGATTTGCTAAAAGTAAAACAAGGGATATGTTTTTGAATTTTAAGAAATATACAGGCAGGGTAAATATGTTTACACTTACGCAAACCGCAATAAGCGAATTGGTTTGCTCAATTAAATATTTTATTTGTTTGGATTTAACCTTACAAAAAGGCTTTCGTAAAATTTTATCAACGCCGTTATACATAATCAATATGCCGAGTGTTGCGAGCAAGCTCAGCCACAAGCTGATGCTCAAAGCGCAGTACGGATTTTGGAACAGCATTACTATCAACGAAAAGCCGATTGAATTTATGGGCTCTGCTTCCTTTTGGACGATGTTCGCAAGGTAAACTAAAATCATCATAAATCCTGCTCTTACAACAGGAGGATTGGCACCTGTGAGCAATATAAAGAAAAGGCAGAAAATTATGGCGTTGATTGACGCTCTTTTGCATTTTACGCCGAGCTTACGCAGCCTGCTGTAAACAAGCGACGACCAAATGCTGACGTGTAAGCCTGATACCGCAAACAGATGCGAAACTCCGCAAAGCCTAAAGGAATTGTTTACACGCTTGCTTAAATCTGATTTTTCGCCGAGGACAAGACCGCACACAACAGAGCCGCAATCATTCGGCAAAACGCTTTTTATCTCATTATAAAGCTTATATCTCACATTGAGTATAAGACTTAGTAAGTCTTTATTGTCGCCTTTAGTTATTTTGATGTCATCACTTTTATAGCTTGCACCGACAACAATATTTTTTGAACGGTAGTATTCGAGGAACTCGTCGTCCTCGTTTCCGAGCATAAAGGTATTTAATGTAGCGGTAACGGTATCCGTTGGCTCAAAATCGATAGGGTAGGGCAAGGTAATTTTGATGTTAACAGCTTCCTTAACACCGTTTACCTCGCTTGTTATTATCGTGTAATACTTTTGCGAGCCGTTGGTGGTCGGGAGTGTAATCAGGCTTCCCTTTACCGTAACCGTATTATCGCTGTATCGTTTTGAAATTATTTCATATTGTGCATTTGACGTTACAAACAGGCATAACGCTACGCAAACAGACAGTAATGCGGTGGGTACGGTCATATTTTGACGAAGCGGCTTTATCAAAAGAGATACAAACAATAAAGCAAGCGAAACCATAAGGGTAACGCTTGCCAGATTGTAATTATTGGCTTCGCACAACAGGGTCAATGCAAGAAGCATTGAAAATCCTATAACGGCAAGTGGGCGTTTCATAGCTTATACAAGTCTTTCGCCTAAGTTTTTACCGCTGAGCACGTGAAAATGGAGATGCATTACCGTTTGACCCGCACCCTCGCCGCAGTTGTTGATAATTCTGTAGCTGTCGAGCTTTAATTCACTTGCGAGCCTTGCAATAACCTCAAATATATGAGAGATAACAGAGGAATTACTGCCGTTAATATCCTTTGCACAAGAAATATGCTCTTTGGGAACAACAAGGAAATGAACGTCCGACTGAGGTGCTATGTCATAAAACGCATAGCACAAATCATCCTCATAAAGCTTCTTTGACGGGATTTCGCCTGAAATAATTTTGCAGAAAATACAATCACTCATATTTTTCACCTCATTTAAGCATTTCTTCAACTATCGAAGCGGTCTTTTCAAGAGCCTCGGAGATTTTAGAAATATCCTTTGCACCTGCCATTGCGCTGTCGGGCTTTCCTCCGCCTGAGCCGCCTGCAACTGCCGCAACCTGACGGACAATGTTGCCTGCGTGAGCACCGTGAGAAAGTGCGTCCTTACCTACACAGCAAGCAAACGAGCCTGTGCCTTTTTCCTTGCTTACGCCTGCAAATACGGCAACGATATTGTCGCCCTGCTCTTTAGCCTTATCGCACATAGAACGAAGCTCGTTAGCTCCTGCTTCGCCCAAATCGGCGGTAATTACCTTAACAGCACCGATTTCCTTTGCGTTTTTCATAAGGTCGGAAGCCTTTGAAGCCGCCATCTGTGAATTAAGCTCTGCAAGCTCTTTCTGAACTGCTTTGAGTTCTGCAACGGTTGACTGAGCCTTTGAAACAATATCGGAAACATTCGTGATTTTAAGAGCTGCCGCCGTATCGCAAATTTCCTTATTTGCGTTATCGATATACTTCATAACGTTGAAACCTGTAACGCCGACAATTCTTCTGACACCCGACGCTACCGACGCTTCGGAAACAATTTTGAAAAGTCCGAGATTACCGGTGTTGCTTGCGTGTGTACCGCCGCAAAGCTCCGTTGAAAAATCGCCTGCTTTTACAACTCTTACTATATCGCCGTATTTTTCGCCGAAAAGAGCCATTGCGCCGAGCTTTTTAGCCTCATCAATCGGCATTTCCTTTGTAACAACCTCTGTTGCGGACATAATTGCGGTATTTACTTCGTTTTCAACAGCTTTAAGCTCGTCCGAGGTAAGAGCCGAGAAGTGTGTAAAGTCAAAACGAACCTCGTCGGGAGTTACAAGCTGACCTGCTTGCTCAACGTGGCTTCCGAGCACCTTCCTCAAGGCAGCCTGAAGCAAGTGAGCTGCGGTGTGGTTACGCATTGTAGCTTCTCTTGTCTGCTTATCAACAACAGCCTGAACCTTATCGCCGAGCTTTAATGACTCGCCGTCGGTAATTGAGCCGTGATGGAGAATAACGCCCTCGTGGGTCTTTGTGGTTGATGTAACTTCAAAAGTAAATCCGTTACCCTTGATAACGCCGCTGTCGCCGACCTGTCCGCCGCTTTCTGCATAGAAGGAGGTAGTGTCAAGCACAAGTGTTATATTATCATCCTCGGTTGCATATTCTTTTCTTTCGCCGTCAACGATAATTGCCTTGATTTCAGCTTCTGTTTCAAGAGCCGTGTAGCCTACAAATTCAGTCTTTTCAATATCCTTTGTAGCAGTGCCGCTGCCTTCCCAAGCCTCTGCGCCTGCGCCCTTATGAGCTGCTCTTGCACGAAGCTTCTGCTCCTTTACAAGCTCTGCCCACTTTTCCTCATCAACGGTAAGACCTTTTTCTTCAAGCAGTTCTTTTGTGAGGTCAATCGGGAAGCCGTATGTGTCGGAAAGCTTGAATGCGTCCTCGCCGCTTAAAACCTTGCCGTCGAGATTTTCAACCATTTGATTAAAAATCATAAGACCTGTATCAATTGTTTTAGCAAAGCTTTCTTCCTCGGCTTTGATAACGTTTATAATAAAGTCGTGCTTTTCAAGAAGATTTGGATATGCGGTCTTGTTTTCGTTGATAACGGTTTCCGCAACATCCGAAAGGAAAGTGCCCTTAATTCCGAGCAATCTGCCGTGTCTTGCGGCACGTCTCAAAAGACGGCGGAGAACATAACCTCTGCCTTCGTTTGAGGGCATAACGCCGTCGCCTATCATCATGGTCGTGCTTCTGATGTGGTCTGTGATAACACGAAGCGAAACATCCTTTTTGGGATCCTGATGATACTCAATGTTCGCAATTCTCATAATGTGCTTCATTATATTCTGAACGGTGTCAACCTCAAAAAGATTGTCAACATCCTGCGAAATGCAAGCAAGTCTCTCAAGTCCCATACCCGTATCAATGTTGGGATGAGCAAGTCTTGTGTAATTGTTGTTGCCGTCGTTTTCAAACTGTGTGAAAACAAGGTTCCAGAACTCAATGTATCTGTCGCATTCGCATCCGACCTTACAATCGGGCTTGCCGCAGCCGTATTTCTCGCCACGGTCATAGTAAATCTCGGAGCAAGGACCGCAAGGACCTGCGCCGTGTTCCCAGAAGTTATCCTCTTTACCGAAGCGTACCATATGGTCGGGCTTAACGCCTATAACCTTAGTCCAAATATCGTAGGCCTCGTCGTCCTCTTCGTAAACGCTTATATAAAGCTTTTCGGGGTCCATTTCCATAACCTTTGTACAGAATTCCCACGCCCACGGAATAACCTCTTTTTTGAAATAATCGCCGAAAGAGAAGTTGCCGAGCATTTCAAAGAAGGTGCCGTGTCTTGCCGTCTTGCCGACATTTTCGATATCGGGTGTACGAATACATTTCTGACAGGTTGTAACTCTTTTTCTCGGAGGAGTGATTTCGCCCGTGAAATACTTTTTCATAGGTGCCATTCCCGAGTTGATAAGAAGCAAGCTCTTGTCGTTGTTCGGAATAAGCGAAAAGCTTTCAAGTCTCAAATGTCCCTTTGATTCGAAAAATTCAAGATACTTTTCTCTTAAATCATTAAGTGATGTCCATTCCATTGTAATATCTCCTTGTTAAAAGCGTTTGAAAACACTTTTCCTTTATAATCTTAAAAATTATACATTTATAATCATTTATTGTCAACCGAGAATGAATAAAAATGCTTGTTTTTAATGCTTGTTTTATTTTATACGGTATAGTATAATTACTCTGTTAAGGGGATAGTGATGAAATTTTGCGATTGACAAACGAAAAACAACAGCTAAAATCAAATATCCTGCTTATTGTAACGATGCTTTTGATGGCGATTGTTTTGATAGGTACTGTCTTTGTGTGCAATTTTTACTCAAAAAAGCAAACACAGCCCTGTAATAAAGGAAACGCTCATTTTGATTTGTCAAGCGTTGATTTTTCCAATAAAGGAAGTATTTATCTTACGGGAGAATGGGAGTTTTATCACGGTGCTTTTTTGAAAAGCGATAAAATGACCGCTACGCCTACACGGGAAATGATTGACGTCCCGTCATCTTGGTCGAGCGTGCTCGGAATTCGTAAATATTCCGCAGGCGGATACGCTTCTTACAGATGCTATATTTCAAACGTCAAGTCCGATACTTATCTTACTATGTATATTCCTAATATCGCCTGTTCGTATAAAGTGTTTGTAAACGGAAATGTTGTTACCGTAAGCGGCACACCCTCAAAGATTTACAACGAAACCGTTACGTCGGCAGGTCATTACTCTCTTCCGTTTAAGCTTGAAGAGGGGAAAGAATATGAGGTCGTCGTCGAAATATCGGCTGACCATTTTTCGGGTATTTATATGCCTGTTTATATGACCGGATACACGCACGACAGCAACGCCTTGAATTCAAAAATAGCCTTACGGTTTGTGCTTTGCGGCATTGTTTTCCTGTGCGGCTTTCTGTCGGTAATTCTCAGAAAGTTTGTCAGCAAGGAACAATATACATCTTGGCTTCCGCTGCTTGCATTTTTCTTGCTTTTAAGAATGATAATTACAACGGAGAGTTATAGCGTTGTGCAGCCGTATATGTTTAATATCGGATATGAGGAAATGAATGTTTTCATTTTCATTTCAACCTTTATTATAAAGCTTGTTGCACTTATTTATATTGTCAAAAGCCTTAATATTAAAATTCACGACAGCACGCTGATTGCAATGAGTGCCACGGTGCTTGCTCTTGCAGTTTCGATAAACTTTTTGCCGAACTCGATTTTTGATTCATACTATTATTTGAGCTTGCAATTGCTTTCACTTGTAATTGATTTATACACGATAAACAGATTGTGCATTGAGATTGTCAAAAAGACTCAATATGCATTTTTGTATCTGTTTTCGTATTTGTTCCTTGTGTTCGGCTTAACCATTGACGTCATATACACAAACGGCAAAATAGGACTTAACTGCTCGTCGGTAATGCCCGTGTGCGTATTTGCTTTTTCACTTGTAACGCTTGTAATACATGCACTTAAAATAAGAAGATTTTATAATTATGCGATTAAAGCGAGAAGCCTTGAGGCGGAGCTTGAAAGAGCCAACACTGCGGTAATGATTTCTCAAATTCAACCGCATTTTCTTTACAATGCGTTGAACACCATTAAATCATTGATTAAAAGAGATCCTAAAAAAGCGGAAAAGGCCGTTATCGATTTTTCACTTTATCTTAGAGGCAATATGGACAGCCTTACTCAAAAGGAGCCCATACCGTTCAGGGAAGAATTGGAGCACGTTAAATATTATTGTAATATCGAGAAGCTTCGTTTTCAGGATAAGCTTGATATTTATTATGAAATAGGGCCCGATTCCTTCTTTGTACCGACCTTAAGCCTACAACCGATAGTCGAAAATGCCATAAAGCACGGCGTTACAAAGAAGCCCGAGGGCGGAACGGTAACTGTTTCAACCTACGAGGACGATAAAAACTTCTATATCAAGGTTGAGGATGACGGCAAAGGCTTTGATGTAAGCACGCTCGATACGGAGCAAAACGACGGTAGGTCGCATATCGGAATTTCCAATATAAAGCAACGCTTTTCCGATATAATGGGCGGCACAGTTTCCATAGAAAGTAAAGAGGGAGTCGGCACACGGGTTACCGTAACGCTTCCAAAGGATAAAAATGTAGAAACGCTCAAGCAGAGTCTTGAGCTGCAAAGCAATAAAGATATTTTCGGGGAGATGAATATATGAATATAATAGCAGTAGACGACGAAAGCCTCGTTCTCGAGGATATAAAGGATATTTGTGAGGGCTTCGATTTCGTAACAAGTATAAATACCTTTTCAAATCCTGCCGACGCACTTGAATACACGGTGCTCAATACCGTTGACGTTGCGTTTTTGGATATTGAAATGCCCGTTATGTCGGGAATTGAGCTTGCAAAACGCTTTAACAGAATAAGACCCGATATTAAAATTATCTTTGTTACGGGATTTAAGGAGTATGCATATGACGCTTTCGGAGTTAATGCGATAGGTTATATCTTAAAGCCGTTTTCCGACGATATGATACTCGAACAGCTCAATAAAATAAGACCCGACATTCCGCACAGATACGGACCTAAGGTGTTTGTAAAAACCTTTGGATATTTCGATGTGTTTGTAGACGGTAAGCCGATGCACTTTTCATCGTCAAAGTCAAAGGAGCTGTTGGCACTTCTCGTTGATAGGCGAGGCGGCTCGGTCAGCACCGAAAATGCCGTATCCGCACTCTGGCCTGACAGAGCTTATGATGAGTCTGTTCAAAGCCTTTTCAGAAAGGTGTTGAAAAGCTTGCGAACCGCATTATCCGATGCGGGAGTGCTTGACATTCTCATTGATGCGAGAAATCAGCGAAGCGTTGACACTTCAAAATTTGATTGCGACAGCTACAAGCTTTTCAGGGATGACCCCGAAGCAATCAAGGAATATCAAAATGAATATATGAACGGCTACGCTTGGGCAAAGCAGACTAAGCAGCATATTGATAATTTACTCGGGAGGAATTAAAAATGTTATCTGATATTGAAATTGCTCAAAAAGCAAAATGCTTACCGATTAAGGAAATAGCTAAGAGTCTTTCCATTGAAGAGGACGACCTTGAGCTTTACGGGAAATACAAGGCAAAGCTTCCGCTTTCGCTTGTCGATAAATATTCCGACAGACCCGACGGAAAGCTTATACTTGTAACCGCAATAAACCCCACGCCCGCAGGAGAGGGTAAAACGACCGTTACCGTCGGCTTGGGCGAGGCTATGAGCAAAATCGGTAAAAATGCAGTTATCGCACTTCGTGAGCCGTCAATGGGACCTGTTTTCGGAATTAAAGGCGGTGCGGCAGGCGGCGGATACGCTCAGGTTATTCCTATGGAGGACATTAACCTGCATTTTACAGGCGATATGCACGCTATTACTGCCGCTAACAATTTGCTTTGTGCGATTATAGACAACCATATTCAACAGGGCAACGAGCTGTCGATCGACCCGAGAAGAATACTTTTTAAGCGTTGCCTTGATATGAACGACAGAGCGTTGAGAAATGTAGTTGTCGGTCTTGGCGGTAAGCTCAACGGTGTTCCGAGGGAGGACGGCTTTATGATTACCGTTGCTTCCGAGGTTATGGCTATTCTTTGCCTTGCAAGCGATATAGACGACCTGAAACTCCGTTTGGGCAGAATACTTGTTGCATATACCTATGACGGAAAGCCTGTATATGCAAAGGATTTGCAGGTTGTCGGTGCAATGGCGGCACTTTTGAAGGACGCTATTAAGCCAAACCTTGTTCAGACGCTCGAAAATACCCCTGCGCTTATGCACGGCGGTCCTTTTGCAAATATTGCACACGGCTGTAACTCTGTTACGGCTACAAAGCTCGGCTTAAAGCTTGCCGATTACTGCATAACCGAAGCCGGCTTCGGCGCTGATCTCGGTGCTGAAAAATTCCTCGATATCAAATGCAGATATGCAGGTCTTAACCCCTCATGTATAGTTATTGTCGCTACAATTCGTGCGCTTAAATACAACGGCGGCGTTGCAAAGAGCGATTTGAAATATGAAAATGTTTCGGCTCTTGAAAAGGGTATTGTAAATCTGCAAACTCATATTGAAAATATGAAAAAATACGGTGTCCCCGTTGTTGTTGCGATAAATCGCTTTATGACCGATACGGACGAAGAAATTAAGTTCATTGAGGATTTCTGCGAAAAGCAGGATGTGCTTGTATCTCTTACCGAGGTATTTGCAAACGGCGGAAACGGCGGCGTTGACCTTGCCAAAAAGGTTATTAAGACGATTGAGGAAAAGCCGTCAGATTTCAAGCCGCTTTACGATGCGGAGCTTCCGATTAAAGAAAAGCTTGATATTATCGCCCGTGAAATATACAGAGCAGACGGAGTTGTCTATACAAAATCTGCCGAAAAGGCGATTGCCGAAATTGAGGCACTCGGAAAGGATAAGCTTCCCGTGTGCGTTGCAAAAACTCAGTATTCGCTCTCGGACGATCAGACAAAGCTCGGTAAACCCGAAAACTTTACAATTACCGTTCGTGATGTCAGACTTTCGGCAGGTGCAGGCTTTATAGTTGCGTTGACAGGCGACATTATGACAATGCCCGGTCTTTCAAAGCAGCCTGCGGCATACAGCATTGATGTTGATACAGACGGAAATATCAAAGGCTTGTTCTGATAAAAGAATATGTAAATAAAGAAAACCGCTGACACAATGTATCAGCGGTTAATTTTATATGCTTTTGAATATTTAATTATAAGCCTGCTTTTTGGCGGAGAATATCTTTCTTGTCGGTAAGCTCCCACTTAACGCCCAATTCCTCTCTGCCCATATGACCGTAAGCAGCAAGATTTCTGTAAATCGGTTTTCTTAAATCAAGATAGTCAATTATAGCTGCGGGACGAAGGTCAAAGGTTTCGGAAACGATTTCTTCGAGAACATCATCCGAAAGTACGCCTGTGCCGAAGGTGTCAACCATAACCGATACGGGATGAGCAACACCGATTGCATAAGCAAGCTGAACTTCACACTTCTTAGCAAGCTTTGCCGCAACAATGTTCTTAGCAACATATCTTGCCGCATAAGCTGCCGAACGGTCAACCTTTGTCGGGTCTTTACCCGAGAAGCAGCCGCCGCCGTGTCTGCCTACGCCGCCGTATGTATCAACAATTATCTTTCTGCCCGTAAGACCGCAGTCGCCTGTGGGTCCGCCCGTAACAAATCTGCCTGTGGGGTTTACATAAATAATTGTATCGTCGTCGAAAAGCTCCTGCGGAATGATGGGCTTGATAACATTTTCAAGAATATCACGTCTGATAGTTTCAAGCTCAACATCGGCGCTGTGCTGTGAGGAAATAACAATAGTGTCAACTCTTACGGGTGTGCCGTCTTCATTGTATTCAATGGTAACCTGTGTTTTGCCGTCAGCACGGAGATAGGGGAGAGTGCCGTCTTTTCTAACCTTTGTAAGCTGCTTTGCAAGCTTGTGAGCAAGTGAAATTGCAAGGGGCATAAGCTCGGGTGTTTCGTCGCAGGCATAGCCGAACATCATACCCTGATCGCCTGCACCGTGAAGATTGTAATCCTCCTGCTGTCCCTCTTTAAGCTCGTAGGATTTATCAACGCCTAAGGCTATATCGCTTGACTGCTTGTCGATAAAGGTCGAAACATTGCAGGTGTGAGCGTTAAAGCCCTTTTCGTCGCTGTCGTAGCCGATTTCACATACGACATCTCTTGCGATTTTTTCAATGTCGATATCGGCTGTGGTTGTGATTTCGCCCATTACTGTAATTTGGTTTGTAATGCAGGTTGTTTCACACGCAACTCTGCCGTGGGGGTCTTGCTTGAGGATTTCGTCGAGAACTGCGTCTGAAATATTGTCGCAGATTTTGTCGGGATGACCCTCTGTAACTGATTCTGATGTGAAGAGATACTTTGCCATTTTGGTACTCCTAAAAATTTATTAACATAAAAATAAGCACCTCGAAAGGTGCTTAAAACACCTTATCTTTCGGATAAACCGTAGGAATTAGCACCTTGCATAAGCAGGTTGCCGTGGCTTCACAGGGCCTGTCCCTCCGCCACTCTCTATAAGGAGATGATTATTTTCTTGTCGCATATATTCTACTACTGTATATGCTCTTTGTCAACAGCGTAAACAAGAGTTCAAATATTATTTACACATTCTTGCCCTTGATTACGGGAGAAAGAGGCTTGTAAATCAAGAAGCAGATGACAGCGTTTGCAATTCCCTTGAGGAAGGTAAAGGGAAGATTGAATATTGTAAGTGCCTTTGCGAGTGAGTCTGTACCGGGTAAGATTTCCGAATACATACCGATAATAGCGTCCATGGGCATATGATAGAGAACGACATAAGCGGGATAAACGATAAAATAGTTCATCGGAAGCGAAGCGAGTGCCATAAACAATGCACCGAGGAAAGCGCCGACAACCGCACCCTTACGGGTTTTGTGCTTCTTATAGATAAAGCCTGCCGTGATGCAGAAAACAGAGCCTAAAAGGAAGTTGCAAATTTCGCCCACGCTTGCTGAGGAGCCAAAGGGGAGGTGGAGAAGATTTTTAATAAGCTCAACCGTTACACCGTACCACGGACCGATTGCAAACGAGGTAATAAGAGCAGGCAAATCGCTGAAATCAAGCTTTACAAAGCTCGGAATTATCGGTATTGAAAACTCGATAAATTGGAGAATTGCCGCTATTGCGCTCATAATTGCTGTTACTGTGATTTTTCTCAAATCGGATTTTTTTACTTTTGTCATAAGATGACCTCCTAAAAATTTAAGTTGTCATCAAAAAATGCCCCGAGAACGGACCTCGGGGCAAAAAATGTAGCGTAATACATCTTCTTTCATCCGGACTATACCGTCGGTTTCGGAATTTCACCGAATCAGCCGAAAGGCTCGCAGACTTTACTGCCGGTGGGGAATTTCGCCCCGCCCTGAAGACAACTTTTATATTATTATATGACTGTATATCAAAGTTGTCAACAGCAAATACGCAATAATGCGAAGCTTGGATGTTTTTAAGATGATAAATTGAGTTGACAAGGATGAATTCATAATGTATTATGAATTTGTAGGCAAATGGTTTTAATAAAATGAAAAGTGTGTACTTACGGGGGTAATATTATGACAACATTTTTGGTTATAGCTGTTATATCTTTAATTATTTATACCATTTTCGGAATGATTTTTACCGAAGTTTTTACCCTTGCACCTATATTTCTCAGCATTGCGATTATATGTTTGTTTTTAGCATTAAAGCAGGTTTTGGCAGAGGTGCGTGCTTTGTATGAGTTGCTTCATATGGAACTTGATGACATTAAAGAAAAATTATCGTCAGAGAGCACGGAAGAAACGGACAAAGCGGAAGAACCTAAATCATCCGACGAAACAAATGAATAAAATTTAAGAATAAAACTAAAGCTCCGACGCTTGCATTTGCTTTCGTCGGAGCTGATTTTTTATTTATCGGTTTTCGGATTTATCGGTGTCCTTTTTCAGCACTATCAAGCCGATTATAAGAATTATCGGGAAGATACAGCCATATGCAAGACCGCTTTTAAGCGCCGCACCCTCACTCAAAGCAGGGTTAGCCGATTTGTAAGCCGAGCTTATGAAGCTGATAAGCCACGGACCTGTTCCGCAGCCTATATCGCCGAGCAGGGCGAGTATGCCGAAAAGTCCGCCCGAGCCGTTCGGAAACCTCTTTGCCGCGAGCGAAAATGTACCGGGCCAGAAAAGACTTATCGAAAGTCCCGTAACGGCGCACGCAAGCAGAGAAACCGTACTGTTGTTTGACAGTGATGCGGTAAGATAGCAGGCGATACACAAAACGGAGAGTGCCGACATAATTTTGACAAGGTCGATTTTGTCGCCGTACAATCCGTAGAACAATCTGCCTGCGCCCATAAGCACCGCAAACAGGCAAGGACCGAGCAAATCTCCCATAAGCTTTGAAACGTGCAAGCCCTCTTCCGCAAAGAAGGACGACCACTGCGACATTGCGATTTCACTTGCGCCTGCACAGAACATAATAATCATTGCGACGATAAATGCCTTTGATTTCAAAAGCTTCTTGACGGGGATGATTTTGTCGTCTTCCATCGGCGGCATAAACGGTACACTCATAAAGTTGAACATATTTATAAGCGGAACAACCGACCAAATTATCGGTAAAATGTTCCAATTTTCGCCGCCTGCAAGCTTTATGAAAACTGTTGAAAGTGCAACTACAAGCATCTGTCCCCAACAGTAGAACGAGTGGAGCAGGCTCATATCAGCCGCTTTTTTATCACTCGGCAGGGACTCGACAATCGGACTTATCGTAACCTCAATCATACCGCTTCCGACGGCGGAAACCATAATTGATACCGCTATCGCAAGGAAATGGTGTGAGGTAATCTCGGGTAAAATTCCGAGCATTACAAGACCTAAAAATGCGAGAAAATGCGAGCATACGGTTATTTTCTTAAACCCGATTTTATCGATTATTTTAACCGATAAAATATCAATTGCCATTTGCGTTGCGAAGTTTAACATTATTAAGCTTCCGATTGTCGCAAGGTCGATTTTATACTTATCCGAAAAGATTACAAAAAGCAAGGGTGCTAAGTTGTTTATAATCGCCTGCACGAAATAGCCTATGTAACAAGCGATTTTTGTACCCTTAAATGTTCTTTTTGCCATTTATTCTATACCTCAGTTGATATTATATTTAATTTACCGTTGATTTCAATGTCGCCCGAGCCTGCAAAGACAAAGAAGCTGTCGCCCTTATGTGCTTCGAGCTTTTCGCCCGAGCTTTCAATCGTACCGCAGCCGTCCGTTACAAGCAATGAAACGAATGAATTGTCGCTTGCAAACAGCCTTTGAGTTCCGTTAATTATGTATTCTTCGACAGTAAATAAATCGCATTTTGTAAGCAGCTGCTTTGTACCGCAAGCCGTTTTTTCTTTTTCTCCGACGGGTTTAATGTCGTATTTCGGCTTTTCGCATTTAGTTACGTCAACCGCTTTGCTAATGTGAAGCGGACGGAGATTTCCGTCTTTATCCTTACGCTGATAATCATATACACGGTAAGTTGTGTTGGAATTTTGCTGAATTTCCGCAAGCAAAATTCCCGAGCCTATTGCGTGAAGCGTTCCTGCTTCGATAAAAAACATATCGCCCTTGTGGACTTTAACCTTGTTTACAACCTCAAGAAACGTATTGTTTTCAATTCTGTTTTTGAATTCCTCGGAGCTGATTTCACGGTTAAATCCGTATATAAGCTCTGCTCCCTCATCACAATCAAGAATATACCAACATTCGGTCTTTCCGTATTCGCCCTCAACACGCATTGCGTATTCGTTATCGGGATGAACTTGAACGGACAGGTCTTTTTTTGCGTCAATCAGCTTTATGAGAATAGGAAAAAAGTCGAATTTTTCACAATCCTTGCCGAGAACTTCTTTGCCGCAAAGCTCTATGACCTCGGAGAGAGTCTTTCCCTTGTATTCTCCGTTTTCGACAATGCTTTCGCCGTCCTTATGACAGGATAACATCCAACCCTCTGCGACTATATCCTTATCGCTCTGAAAGCCGAAGTCCGTTTTTAATTTTGTTCCTCCCCAAAGATAGTCCTTGAGTGCAGGCTTTAGCTTTAGCATTTTACCAACTCCTTAATAAGTATTTAATATACTATCAAATTTAGATGTTAAGTTCAAGGGGCATAAAAAAACAGTTGTATAAAATTGTAATTTGTGTTAGAATATTTTTTGGTGATTTTTAATGATTTTTATTATATACGGTGCTGTTATTTTTATAGCAACGCTGCTCGGTGCCTTTGTCGGTTTGGGTGGCGGCGTCGTAATTAAGCCTGTTTTGGATGTTATAAATTTTCATCCTTTGGTACAGGTTGCATTTTTTTCGTCTTGTGCCGTTTTCTCAATGTCGATAACCTCGACGGCAAAGCATCTTAAGAACAAAACGCCTATAAATATGAAATTTGTCCTGCTTTTTGCATTGGGCTCGGTTTTAGGCGGCTTTACGGGTAATAAATTGTTTTCACTCGCACTTGCGAACAGCTCCTCGCCCGATATTGTCAAGGGAATACAGTCATCTCTTCTCTGTGCTCTTATGATATTGGTTATTGCTTCCGTAAATTTGAATGTCAAGAAATTCAGCATAAAAAATCCTGCTTTAATATCTTTGACAGGACTTTTGCTCGGTATGACCGCCGCTTTCCTCGGAATAGGCGGAGGACCTATCAATGTTGCGGTGCTGACTATTCTTTTTTCTTTTACAATGAGAGACGCCGCCGTTTACTCGGTAGCGATTATTTTCTTCTCACAGCTGTCAAATTTGATAACAAGCTTTGTAAATACGCATTTTGAGGGATTCGATGTCAAGTATTTGCTTGTTATTATTCCGGCTGCGATTTTAGGCGGATTTTTCGGAGCTAAGCTCAACAGAAAGTGTAATGAAAAAACAATAAGAACCGTGTTTACGGCTTCTGTTTGTGCCGTGGCGGCTTTGAGCCTTTACAATGCCGTTACCGCATTTATAAAATAAGGAAACGAGGGTTAGAAATTGAGACCGAACATAATTTTTTATTTCAGCGACCAACAGCGCTGGGATACCGTAAACGAAACGGCAACTCCTAATTTGATGAAGCTTGCCGAGGACGGTATAAAGTTTGAAAACTCTTATACCTGTCAGCCCGTTTGCGGCCCTGCAAGAGCGTGCCTGCAAACAGGCGTTTACGCAACGCAGAACAAGTGCTATTGGAACGGAATACCTCTTCCGCAGGATATTAAACCGCTTGCGGAGTATTTTAATGAGGCAGGCTATGAAACCGCTTACGTCGGCAAATGGCATCTTGCTTCCGACAGGCTTCCGAATATTGGCTTCCATTGTGAAAAAACCGCTATTCCGAAGGAGCTTCAGGGCGGATATAAGGATTGGTGGCGTGCTGCCGACGTGCTTGAATTTACTTCGCACGGTTACGACGGATATGTCTTTGACGCAGAGGGTAACAAGATTGACTTTAAGGGTTACAGAGCCGATTGCATAAATGATTTTGCATTGGAATACCTTGACCAAAAGACCTCCGACAAGCCGTTCTTTATGTTTGTCTCTCAAATTGAGCCTCATCATCAGAACGACCACCATTGCTACGAAGGACCTAAGGATGTTGTTCCTAAGTTTAAGGATTATCCCTTGCCCGATGATTTGACTTTCTTAAAGGGCGATTACAAAGAAATGTATCCCGACTATATGGCGGCGATAAACAGCCTTGACAGCAACGTCGGCAGATTGGTTGAAAAGCTTAAAGAAAAAGGGCTTTACGATAATACCGTTATCATTTACACAAGCGATCACGGTTCTCATTTTAAGACGAGAAACCTTGAGTATAAGCGTTCTTGTCATGACAGCGCAACGCATACGCCGTTGATTATCGAGGGCGGCGCATTTAAGGGCGGCAAGGTTGACTCAAGACTTGTAAGCCTTATAGATTTACCGCCTACATTGCTTGATATAGCAGGTATTGATATACCCGACAGCTATATGGGTAAATCGCTTTTGAAGGAGCTTGAAACGGGCGAGGAGCGTGATTGCGTATTTATGCAGATAAGCGAAAGCCAATGCGGCCGTGCTATCAGAACTAAAAAGTATAAATATGCAATAAGAACTCTTGCGCCTACGGGCTATGCTTTGCATAAAGCGTCGGTATATTTTGAGGATTATCTTTACGACCTTGAAAAAGACCCGATTGAAAAGCATAATCTTATAAAAGACCCGAAATATGCTTCCGAGAGAAAGAAACTCAAAGAAATGCTCATTAGGGAGATGACTGCGGCAGGGGAGAAAGAACCTAAAATTTTGCCGGCTGTCTTTACCCGTAAAAAATAAAAAGGTATTTAGGAGATTGTAATGGAAAAGACTTATTTGACGCTAAAGGAAAAAATAACTTTCCCGCTTGCGGCTTTCGGCCGTAGCGGCGTTTATACGATTATGTCAATGTTCTTGCTTATATTCTATACTGATGCGGCAGGACTTGACCCGATTCACGCAGGAAATATCATTCTTGCAGGACGTATCTTCGACGCACTCAACGATCCGCTTATGGGTATGATCGTTGACCGCACACATTCAAAATGGGGCAAGATGAGACCTTATCTTCTGTTCTCACCCGTTCCGATTGCGGTTACAACAATTCTCTTGTTCTTTGCACCGCAGTTTTCGTCTTACTCCGCAAAGGTAGCTTATGCGGCTGTAACATATATCCTTTGGGGTATCGCTTTCACAATTCAGGACGTTCCGTTCTGGGGCTTGAGCTCGGTTATCACACCGAACGAGGGCGAGAGAACAAGATTTTTGTCAAACGGCAGACTCGGCAGTACCGCAGGCGGTATTCTTCCCACCGTGCTTATCCCGATTCTTGTCGCTGAAAACGCTCTCGGCTTGAGAAAGGGCTATTTTGTATCGGCAATCATCTTCGGAACAATTGCGGCTGTTCTTTCAATCATTCCTTTCTTTACGGCAAAGGAAAGAGTACACGAGGAGAGACAGGACACAAGAAGCTTTAAGGAAAACTTCCGTCTTATCGGTAAAAACAAGGTGCTTATTATCGTTATCCTCTCGGCTGTTCTCGGCTCGACAATGGTAATGGCAAATGTTTGCGCTACATATATCCATTATTATCTTATCGGCGTTGAAAATTACGGAATTATCCCCAACGGCTTCAAAATGACCTCACTCACAGTTGCGGTCGGTATAGGTATGGTTCCCGCAATGATAATTATGCCTGCATTGAGAAAACGCTTCTCACTTAAAGCAATTTATATCGGTTCGTCGATATTCGGCATAATCTCTCACGTTGCTTTTTGGTTTATCGGCTACAACAACATTTATCTTGTACTTCTTTGCCTTGTGTTTATGGGTGTTCCGCTTGGTATTTACAATGTTATTACATATGCGCTTATCGCAGACAGTGTTGACTATATCGAATGGAAAACGGGCGAGAGAGCAGACGGCGTTTGTTTCGCTTTCCAAACACTTTTGAGCAAGGTTTCGGCAGGTCTTGCAACTTATGCTGTCAGCGTTGTTCTTAAAGTCAGCGAGTTTCAGGCTCCTATCGACGGTATTATTCAGGTTCAGTCCGAAAAGACAAAAACAGGTCTTTTCTTTATGATTACCATTTTGCCTGCAATCGGATTTGCTCTTACGATGATTCCGATGTTCTTCAACGATTACACAGGCGAAAAGAAAGAGAAAATTCAAAAAGAACTTGAATTCCGTAGATTGAGAGCTAACACGGTAAGCGAGCCCGTGGCTGAAGAAAAGTAATTTTTTTAGGTAAATTGTACTAAAAGACAAGCGACTTTTACGGTTGCTTGTCTTTTTTTGAGAATTTTTGCAAGAAACGAAAAACAATATTGCATATTTTAATATAATGTATTAAAATACTATTTGATTTAATATAAAAATAAATTTTGAGGTGTAATTTTATGCAATATTCTCAAATGAGTAAGCCTGAATTGGCTAATGAATTTAATGAATTGAAAAAGCAGTATGAAGAACTCAAAGCACAGAATTTGAAGCTCGATATGTCAAGAGGAAAGCCTGCCGGTGAGCAGCTTGATTTGACAATGGATATGCTTAAAGAGGTTATCGGCGTATGCGATTGTAAGAGTGAAAGCGGCTTGGATTGCAGAAACTACGGTGTTCTTGATGGTATTCCCGAGTGCAAGAGACTTTTTGCGGAGATGCTTGAGGTTGACAGTGATAATATTATTCTCGGCGGTACATCTTCGCTTACTCTTATGTTTGATTATATTACACAGTGTATGCTCACAGGAGCAGGCGACAAGCCGTGGAGTCAGCAGGGCGACATTAAGTTCATTTGCAATGTTCCCGGTTATGACAGACACTTCGGAATTTGCGAATATTACGGAATTAAAATGATAAACGTTCCCATGCTTTCCGACGGTCCCGATGTTGAAAAGATTGCGGAACTCGTTAAGGACAGAAGCGTTAAGGGTATGTTCTGCGTACCGAAGTATTCAAACCCCACGGGTGTTACCTATTCTGATGAAAAAGTCCGTGCGTTGGCCGCTTTGAAGCCTGCCGCAAAGGATTTCAGAGTTATTTGGGATAACGCATATATAGTTCACGATTTCTTGGAAAACCCCGACAAGGTTCTCAATATCTTTGAGGCTTGCAAGGAATCCGGCACAGAGGATTATTTCGTAGAATTTACTTCTACATCAAAAATAAGCTTTCCCGGTGCAGGTGTATCATGTCTTGCGGCTTCCGATAAGAATATTCAGATGATTAAAAAGAGATTTAACACTCAGATGATAGGCCACGATAAGCTTAATCAGTTAAGACACGCTAAATATTTCAAAAACCTTGACGGAATTAAGGCTCATATGAAAAAGCATGCAGCTCTTATCGAGCCTAAGTTCAATGTTGTTATCGATACCTTTGAAAAGGAGCTTGCAGGTACGGGTCTTGCTTCCTGGACAAAGCCGAACGGCGGTTATTTCATCAGCCTTGACACTCAGCAGTGCAGTGCAATGAGAGTCGGCGAGCTTTGCAAGTCGCTCGGCGTTGTGCTTACAAGCGTTGGTGCAACCTACCCCTACGGCAAAGACCCCGAGGATAAAAACATTCGTATCGCACCGTCATTCCCGAGTGTAACGGACATTGGCAAGGCGGCAGAAGTGCTTTGTCTTTGCATAAAGCTTGCAACAATTGAAAAAATGATGTAAACTGTTATCACAGGGGAAAATTATTCATATAATTTTTTAACGGTGATAATATGGGCTTTTTAGAACAGAACAAAGAATTTGCCAAAGCAAAGCCGTTTGTAACGGCGGTTATTGTTGCGGCAGGTAACTCAACAAGAATGGGCGGCGTCAATAAGCAGTTTTTGCTTATTGACGGCGTCCCTGTGCTTATAAGAACTCTTTTGGCATTCTCTCAAAGCGATATGATTGACGAAATCATAGTTGCGGCGAGGGAGGAGGACATTCCTAAAATGTTCGCAATGATAAAGGAGTACAAGGTCTTAAAGGTAACCGATATAGTCAAGGGCGGAAAAACACGTCAGGAAAGCGTTTTTAATGCTATACGGCGCAGTTCTCCGCTTTCGGAATACTTTGCCATTCACGACGGCGCAAGGCCGCTTGTAACCGAAAAAATAATCGAAGATACCGTTCGTGAGGCGTTTTCGACAGGTGCTGCGGCTACGGGCGTCAGGGTAAAGGACACGGTTAAGGTTGTAAACGAAAACGGCTTTATAACCGCAACGCCCGACAGAAATTATCTTTGGGCGGTACATACTCCGCAGGTGTTTGAGCGACGTCTTTATCTGTCTGCGATTGACAATGTGTTAAATTCCGAGATGTTTACGGATGATTGTAAGCTTTTGGAGGAATACGGTGCAGAGGTTAAAATGGTCGAGGGCAGTTATGAAAATATTAAAATCACAACGCCCGAGGACACCGATATTGCACAGGCGATTTTATATAGGAGGGAACAGCTATGATTAGAATAGGGCACGGCTATGACGTTCATAAGCTGGTTGATGGCAGAAAGCTCATTTTGGGCGGAGTCGAAATTGAAAATAACGGAATAGGTCTTTTGGGACATTCGGACGCCGATGTGCTTTTGCACGCTGTTTCCGATGCGCTTTTGGGTGCTGCGGCATACGGCGATATCGGAAAGCATTTTCCCGATACGGACGAAAAATATAAAAATGCGGACAGCCTTAAATTGCTGAAATGCGTATATGAGCTTTTGAAGGAAAACGGTTATCATATTGTCAATCTTGACGCAACCGTTTTGGCACAGGCGCCGAAGCTTGCACCGCATATAGTAAAAATGCGTGAGAACATTGCCGAAGCGCTTGATTTGGACGTGGATTTTGTCAGCGTTAAAGCCACTACCGAAGAGGGTTTGGGCTTTACGGGAGCAAAGCAGGGTATTGCGGCTCATTGCGTTTGCCTGATAGAAAAATAACCTTTCAGAGATGATGAAAATCATCTCTTTTTTATTGAATTTTATTGACGGCTTATAATGCACTTTGATATAATGACATTATAAAACGGTAAAGGAAAAAGCGATGGAGAAATACTACGATTACAGCGATCACATTGAAAAAGCTATGAGCTCATTCTCAAATGAGAAAACTAATTTTGTGTTCAAAAGAAGAGTTCTTGACGAGATGGAGCTTCGTACAAAAGAGGTTATAAAAAGGGGACTCGGCGATAAGAGGGTTGCCCATGACTTGATTATGGACGAATATAATCCGCAGAGAATTGTCAAAGATTATTACGAGTACCTTGAAGATATAAAAGAAAAGAAAAAGATTAAATATACGCCGATTGCCGCCGTTGCTTGCATACTTTTGTCTGTGCTTGTGTTTTTGATTATTGGCTTTGTTACGGACATATGGCATCCCACATGGCTTATAATCGAGGGAACGGCTACCGCAGGCGTTATGGCAATTATGCTTACGGCAGTTACAATTTTAAGGCGACACAAGAAGTTTTATGCGATTATGAGAGCTCTTGTTGCAGGCTCTGTTATGGTCGGAACGCAATTTCTGTTCCTGTTTATCAGAATTCTGTTCGATAACGAGCAAGCGTACCTCATTTTCTTGTTTGCACTCGCTATGATGTTTATCGGCGACCTTGTTCTTGCCACCGTGACAAAGCAAAGGCTTGTTTTTGTAAATTACCTTATTACAATTCCGCTTGTTTTCATTTTTGCGTTTGTTATTTTCGGCTTGATAACGGGTCTTTGGAGTGTGGGAAGAATACTTATTATAATCGGCTTTGTTCTTGATATCGGCGTTATAATACAGCTTGCAATCAGGAATAAAAAGCTTGCGTATAATCCGGAGGAGGAAGAATGATGGTAAAAAAGTTAAATGCCGAGCTTTGGGACAAAATGCATTACCTTTTCCGTGATTTTAATGACAGAATGGTTCACGTTGAGCTTCATTACGATTTTGAAATTGATATTGAAGCGTTGAAAACAGTGCTTATCTGCTTCCTTGAAAAAGCTCCTGTTTTGCATTCATCATTTGTTGACAATAAATTCAAAACCTATTGGAAAGTAAAAGATTACAGCATTGACGATGTGCTTCACGTTTCGACTCCCGACAATCTTGACGAGGCAATTAACGATTTCCTGACGCAGTATATTCCGCCTGAAAATGACCTGCAAATTCAGGTTGCCGTGTTCTTTCACGACGGAAAATCCGTGCTTTGCATCGTAGAAAATCATATGTGTATGGACGGCGGAGATTTCAAATATTTTTTGAAGGCTCTTTGCAAGAATTATAACGATTACGTCGAGAAGGGAATAAGCCCGATAGAATTAAAATCAGGCTCACGTTCTTTTGAAGAGGTGTATGACGATTTCTCAAAGACCGAAAAGAAAATGGCACAAAATCTTTACAAAAACGTGTGTGCAAAAGACAATCACAAATTTCCGCTTACAGAGGACAACATAAAAGACCGTTCGTTTATAGCGAGAAGAAAAATTGACAAGGAAAGATTTGCAAGCTTGAGAGCTTCCGGCAAAAAGCTCGGCGCAACCGTAAACGATATGCTTGTTACGGCTTATTTTTACAGCCTTTATGAGCTTGCCGGCTTTGGCAGAGATGAGAGCGTAACAATTTCCTGCGCTATCGATTTAAGACGCCATATGAAGGACACAAGCGATACGGGAATTACAAACCAAACGGCTTTTATGCAGTGCAATATTCCCGAGCTCGGCGAGGATATATTCCAAACGCTTGAATATACCAAGCAGAGCGTTGCTAAATTCAAAAAAGATAAATTTATGGGACTTTACGGCTTACCGCTTTTGAAGCTCGGATACAGTATTATGCCTCAAATGGCTTCGGAAGAGGTTATTAAAATAGGCTACTCAAATCCGCTTATTGCCATGAGTAATATCGGAGTGCTTGAAACCGATAAGCTTTCACTTGACGGACATGAGCCGACGGACGGCTTTATGACGGGTGCTGTAAAATATAAGCCGTATGTTCTTCTTTCGGCTACGTCCATAAACTCCGAACTGACGCTTTCAATGTGTGTTCGTGGCAATGAGCAGGACGAAAAAATAGTAAACGATTTCTTTGACCTTATGGACAAGAATATCGATGTCCTTTCATCAAAGGTATAGGGTGTTGAGGTGAAATAATGAATATTCTCCATATGAGATATGCGGTTGAGGTCGCAAAATACGGCTCTATAAACAAGGCGAGTGAAAAACTGCTTATCGCTCAGCCGAATTTGAGCCGTTCGATAAAAGAGCTTGAGGCGGAGCTTGGCATTACGATTTTTGACAGAAGCACAAAGGGTATGATGCTCACTCTCGAGGGACAGCGTTTTATCGGCTACGCCAAAAATATATTAAAGCAGATTGACAACGTTGAAAAAATATATAAGGAAAACGCAGGCGTAGAGCGTAAGTCGTTTTCCGTTTCCGTACCGAGAGCAACTTATATCTCCGACGCTTTTGCACAGTTTTCTAAAATGCTCGGGGAAAAGCCTGTCGAGGTTTTCTATAAGGAAACCAATTCATCAAGGACAATAACCAATGTTGTTTCTGACAATTATAAGCTCGGAATTGTGCGCTTTGCGGAAAACTACGAAAAATACTTTACAGCTTTATTTGAGGAAAAAAATCTCAAGTATAAAGATATTGCAAGCTTCGGCTATGTGCTTATAATGAGCGAAAAAAGTCCGCTTGCACAAAAAGAGGTCATACATTTTGAGGATTTGCATCCGTTTATTGAAATCGGACACGCAGACCCGTATGTTCCGTCGCTTTCGCTTGCGGAGGTAAAAAAAGAAGAGCTGCCCGATGACGGGGAGAGGCGAATTTTCGTTTTTGAAAGAGCGAGTCAGTTTGCCGTGCTTTCAAAGAACGAGCAGACGTTTATGTGGGTTTCTCCTTTGCCCGAGGACGTTTTGAAACGATATTCTCTTGTGCAAAAAATTTGCCCCGATAACAAGAAAAAATATAAGGATATGCTCATCTATCATAAGGACTATAAGCTTACCGAGCTCGACCGTAAATTTATAGACGAAGTGCGTGCATCGACGTCGGAATGTATCGACATATATCAAAATTGATATAACGATATACGAATTTAATTATTCACATTATCAAAACTAATTGTTAAAATATTAACAATGGAATTTTGGAGGTCTGAATATGAGTACTAAAGAATACAAAATCGTTGATTCGGTAGAAACTCTTGAAGAAGCAATTGCCCGTGTAAGGGAAGCACAGAAGGAGTTTTCAACCTACACTCAGGAGCAGGTAGATAAAATCTTCCTTGCTGCCGCTACTGCTGCCAATCAGCAGAGAATTCCGCTTGCTAAATTAGCAGTTGAGGAAACGGGAATGGGCGTTGTAGAGGACAAGGTTATTAAGAACCATTACGCTTCGGAGTATATCTACAATGCGTACAGAGAAACAAAAACCTGCGGTGTTCTTGAAGAGGACAAGGCATACGGAATTAAAAAGATTGCAGAGCCTATCGGTCTTGTTGCTGCGGTAATTCCGACAACAAACCCGACCTCAACCGCAATTTTCAAAACTCTTATTTCACTTAAAACAAGAAACGGTATTATTATAAGCCCCCATCCGAGAGCAAAGGGCTCAACTATTGCTGCTGCAAAGGTTGTTCTTGAAGCAGCTGTAAAGGCAGGAGCTCCCGAGGGCATTATTTCTTGGATTGACGTTCCGAGCCTTGAAATGACTAACCTTCTTATGAAAGAGGCTGACATCATTCTCGCAACAGGCGGTCCCGGAATGGTTAAGGCTGCTTATTCATCAGGTAAGCCCGCACTCGGCGTCGGCGCAGGCAACACTCCCGCAATTATCGACGATACAGCCGATATTCTTCTTGCGGTTAACTCAATTATTCACTCAAAGACCTTTGATAACGGTATGATTTGCGCTTCTGAGCAGTCTGTAATCGTTCTCGACAAGGTATATGATCAGGTTAAAAAGGAATTTGCGACAAGAGGCTGCTATTTCCTCAATGACGCTGAAATCGAAAAGGTTAGAAAGACTATTCTTATAAACGGTGCACTTAACGCAAAAATCGTTGGTCAAAAGGCTGCGAAGATTGCAGAGCTTGCAGGCGTTACTGTTCCCGAGGGCACAAAAATTCTTATCGGCGAGGTTGAAAGCGTTGACCTTTCCGAAGAGTTTGCTCACGAGAAGCTTTCTCCCGTTCTTGCAATGTACAGAGCTAAGAATATCGAGGACGCTTTCCAAAAGGCTGAAAAGCTTGTTGCTGACGGCGGTTACGGTCATACATCATCAATCTATCTTGACCCCGTTACAGAAACGGCTAAGCTTGATGAATTTGCTTCCCGTATGAAGACCTGCCGTATTCTTGTTAACACACCGTCCTCACAGGGTGGTATCGGTGATTTGTACAACTTTAAGCTTGCTCCCTCGCTCACACTCGGCTGTGGCTCTTGGGGCGGCAACTCCGTAAGTGAAAACGTAGGAGTTAAGCATCTCATCAATATCAAGACTGTTGCAGAAAGAAGGGAAAATATGCTTTGGTTCAGAGCTCCTGAAAAAGTATATATCAAGAAGGGTTGTCTCCCTGTTGCCCTTGACGAGCTTAAAACGGTTATGGGCAAGAAAAAGGCATTTATCGTAACAGACAGCTTCCTTTACAATAACGGCTATACAAAGCCGATTACAGATAAGCTTGACGAAATGGGTATTCAGCACACCACATTCTTTGAGGTTGCTCCCGACCCGACTCTCGGCTGTGCTATGAAGGGTGCAGAGCAGATGAGAGCGTTCCAACCCGATGTTATTATCGCACTCGGCGGCGGCTCGGCAATGGACGCAGGCAAGATTATGTGGGTTCTCTATGAGCATCCCGAAGCTGACTTTATGGATATGGCAATGCGCTTCCAGGATATCCGTAAGCGTATTTACACCTTCCCGAAGATGGGTGAAAAGGCTTATTTCATAGCTATCCCCACATCAGCAGGTACAGGCTCTGAGGTTACTCCCTTCGCAGTTATCACAGACGAAAAAACAGGCGTTAAATATCCGCTTGCCGATTATCAGCTTCTTCCCAATATGGCTATTATCGACGCTGATTTCCATATGAGCGCACCTAAGGGACTTACTTCGGCTTCAGGTATCGACGCTGTAACACACGCTCTTGAGGCTTATGCTTCAATTATGGCAACCGACTACACAGACGGTCTTGCTCTCAAGGCTCTTAAAACAATATTCGAGTATCTTCCCAGAGCTTACGACAACGGTCCTAACGATCCCGAGGCTCGTGAGAAGATGGCAAATGCAGCTACTATGGCAGGTATGGCTTTCGCAAACGCATTCCTCGGCGTATGCCACTCGATGGCTCATAAGCTCGGTGCGTTCCACCATATTCCTCACGGTATCGCAAACGCTCTTATGATTGATGAGGTTCTTCGCTTCAACGCTGCCGAAGCTCCTACAAAGATGGGTACATTCTCACAGTATGACCATCCGCACACTCTCAGAAGATATGCAGAGGTTGCCGAGTATCTCGGAATTAAGGGCAAGAACGATCAGGAAAAGGTTGATAATCTTATAAAGGCTATTGACGAGCTCAAGGCAAGAGTAGGCATTAAGCCCACAATCAAGGATTATGTTCCGGACGAAAAGGACTTCCTTGACAGACTTGACGCAATGTGCGAGCAGGCGTTCGACGATCAGTGCACAGGTGCTAACCCGAGATATCCGCTTATCAGTGAAATCAAGCAGATGTATCTTGACGCATATTACGGAAAGACATTTGTTGAGACTGAAAAGCCCGATGCAAAGCAGTTAAAAGGCAAAAAATAAACTTTGATATATTAAGGAGGTTTGTTTTATGAAATTAGATAATGTTATTGCTGTCAGAAAAGCAAAAAAGGTTTACAGAGAAGGAGATAAGTGCATAAAGGTCTTTGACAAGGATTATTCAAAGGCTGATGTTCTTAACGAGGCTCTCAATCAGGCGAGAATTGAGGAAACGGGACTTAACATTCCGAAAGTTCTTGAGGTTACAACGATTGACGGAAAATGGGCTATTGTTTCAGAGTTCATAGAGGGCGTAACATTGGCAGAGCTTATGGAGAAAAATCCCGATAAGCTTGATGAATATCTCAATGACCTTGTTGATGTTCAGCTTGAAATTCAGTCAAAGACCTGTCCTTTGCTTAACAAATTAAAGGATAAGATGAACAGAAAAATCTCCGAGGCTGATCTTGATGCCACAACGAGATATGAGCTTCATTCACGTCTTGAGGGTATGCCCAAGCATAAAAAGGTTTGCCACGGCGATATTAACCCCTCAAACATCATTGTTACAAATGACGGCAAGTATTATATAATTGACTGGTCACACGCTACTCAGGGTAACGCTTCCGCAGACGCTGCAAGGACGTATCTTCTTTTCTGTCTTAAAGAAAATGAAGAAACTGCTAAAAAATATCTTGACATTTTCTGCAAAAAGAGCGATACTGCTAAGCAGTACGTTGAAAAATGGTTGCCGATAGTAGCCGCTTCACAGTCCGTAAAGGGTAACGAGGACGAAAGGCAGTTCCTTTTGAGCTGGACTGATGTTGTAGAGTACAATTGATTTAATAAGAGTGGTTTTTTGAATGGAAAAGCTTAGAAAATTTGACACGAAGGTTCAGTACCTTAAATATAAGGTGCTGCGTGAGGTCGCAAAACAGGAATGGCAGGGAACTCTTCAGCAAAATTTGCTTGATATACCCACAATAGTCGTTCCGGGCGATGAGCCTACAATGCGTTGCTGCGTATACAAAGAAAGAGCGATTTTGGCAGAGCGTATTAAGCTTGCTATGGGCGGCAATAAGAACAACCCGAATGTAATCGAGGTAATTGATATAGCCTGTGACGAATGTCCGTCGGCAGGCTATGAGGTTACTGATTCTTGCCGTGGCTGTCTTGCTCACAGATGCGAGGACGTCTGCAAAAAGGGTGCTCTTTCCTTTGACCATAACCACGTTGCACACATTGATAAGTCAAAGTGCGTCAACTGCGGTCAGTGCGCAAAGGTTTGCCCGTATTTCGCTATTGTAAACCGTAAAAGACCCTGTCAGAATGCTTGTAAGGTTAAGGCTCTTACAATCAACGAAAAAAATGCGGCTTCGATTGAGAACGAAAAATGTATATCGTGCGGTGCGTGCGTTTATCAGTGCCCGTTCGGTGCGATAAGCGACAAATCGTATATCATCAATGTTGTTGATATGCTCAAGGACAAAATCAGCGGTGCGTTTAAGGGCAATCTTTATGCCGTTGTTGCGCCGTCAATAGCAAGTCAGTTTACCTTTGCAAAGACCGGTCAGGTCGTTACGGGTATTAAAAATCTCGGCTTTACTAAGGTTGTAGAGGCAGCTTTGGGTGCTGATATTGTTGCAAAAGCCGAAGCTCAAGAGCTTGCGGAAAAGGGCTTCTTAACAAGCTCCTGCTGTCCCGCTTTCGTTTCGTTTATTAAGTCAAATTATCCCGATTTAGTTCCGCTTATCTCTCACAATTTATCGCCTATGGCGGCTGTTTCTAAATACATAAAAGAAAAAGACCCCGAGTCGAAAATTGTGTTTATCGGACCGTGCACCTCAAAGAAAAAAGAGTTGCAGCTTGATACAGTAAAGGATTATGTTGACAGCGTTCTTACCTTTGAAGAGCTACAGGCATTGCTTGACAGCCGTGATATTGATATTGTTGAGCTCCCCGAGAGTGAGCTTGACGATGCATCTTATTTCGGCAGAATATTTGCTCACAGCGGCGGACTTTCAGCAGCTGCAAGCGAAGCGTTAAAGGAGCAGGGCAATACAGACTTCCAAATCAAACCTGTTGTCTGCGACGGAATTGAGCAGTGCAAGATTGCTTTGCTTAAAAAGAGCAAGGGCTTGCTTGACGCAAACTTTATCGAAGGTATGGCTTGCGTAGGCGGCTGTATAAACGGTGCAGGCTGTCTTACTCACGGCGACGAGAAAAATAAGAGCCTTGTTGAGAAATACGGCAAGGCGGCAGGGGACAAGACAATAAACGAAGTAGTCTCTAAGCTTTAATTTAATAACTTAAATTTTAACCTCCGATTTTTTTCGGAGGTTATTTTTTGAAAAAATATAACCCCGTACTTATTAGCACTCAGCCTTTTAGTACGGGGTGTGTTGTATATGTGATTTTATGAAAGCATCATTCTGTCATTTGCAAATTCGCCGTTACTTGCCTTTGCAAACAAATCGAGAAGATCTTGCACTTTGAGGTTTTTCTTTTCTTCGCCTGAAACGTCATAGATAATCTTGCCGTCATACATCATAATAAGTCTGTTTCCGAGCCTTATGGCGTCTTTCATATTATGAGTAACCATAACGGTTGTGATATTATTTTCTGTGACGATTTCGTTGGTTATTTTAAGCACCTTTGCCGCAGTAGCAGGGTCAAGTGCCGCCGTGTGTTCGTCAAGAAGCAAGAGCTTCGGATGCATAAGAGAAGCCATAATAAGCGTAATAGCCTGTCTTTGACCGCCCGAAAGAAGTCCGACCTTTGATGAAAGTCTGTCCTCAAGACCTAAATCAAGCTTTTTGAGGATTTCTCTGTACTCTTCACGCTCTTTCTTTGTAACACCGTTTTTAAGAGTTCTCTTTTTGCCTCTCCTTGCGGCGATAGAAAGGTTTTCGTCTATCTGCATATCAGCGGCAGTACCTGTCATAGGGTCTTGGAAAACTCTGCTCATATACTTTGCACGCTTGTATTCGGGAAGCTTTGTAATGTCCTCGCCGTCAACCTTGATTGTGCCGCAGTCAACGGGATAAACGCCTGCAATCATGTTAAACAGCGTGGATTTACCTGCGCCGTTACCGCCGATTACGGTTACAAAATCGCCTTCGTTAAGTGTTAAATCAATACCCGTAAGGGCTTTCTTTTCGTTAATTGTACCGGGGTTAAATGTTTTATATACGCCTTTAATTTCAAGCATTCTGAGCACCTGCCTTTTCATCATTCTTTACATGCTTTGCAGCAACCTTTGCTTTCCAATGGGGAAGACCGAGGAAAACAGCAACAACGCAAGCCGAAAGAAGCTTCAGGTCGTTAGCGTTCAAGCCGAGCTTGAGAACAAGAGCAATAACTATGTAGTAGATAACTCCGCCGATAACCGCCGAGAGAAGTCTCAAAGCAAAATTCTTAAAGAACTTGCCGAAAATAACCTCGCCGATAATAACAGCCGCAAGACCGATAACGATTGCACCTCTGCCCATATTTATATCTGCACAGCCGTTAAACTGAGCAAGCAACGCACCCGACATAGCAACAATACCGTTTGAAAGGACAAGACCGATAATTTTCCTTGAATCGGTATTTATTCCGTTTGCTCTTGCCATAGCCTGATTACAGCCCGTAGCTCTTATGGAGTTACCGAGCTCAGTACCGAAGAACCAATAGAGCACGCCGATAAGCACAGCTACAAATATTGCACATACAAGTATTGTTCTGCCGAGCTCGTCAGCGCTTGAAGTGATAATAAGGTTAAAGTTTCTTTTGCTTATCGAAGTGTTTGCCTTACCACTCATTATTCTAAGGTTAATTGAGTAAAGTGCAAGCTGCGTAAGAATACCGGCGAGAATTGCGGGTATTCCGAATTTTGTATGAAAAATACCTGTTACAAAACCTGCAAGACAGCCTGCAGCAAACGCTATAAGCAAAGCAAGGTAGATATTAACGCCTTTTGTTGTCAGTACAACAAGAACGGCACCGCCTGTTGCAAATGAGCCGTCAACAGTAAGATCTGCAAGATCAAGTATTTTGTATGTAATGTAAACTCCGATAGCCATAATACCCCAAATGAAGCCTTGAGCTATCGGGGAGGGGAGTGATTGAATAAACTGTAAAACCTGTGTCATATAATTAAATTGCTCCTCATTATAACAAAACGCAAAAGCGATAAGTAACCTTATCGCTTCTGCAAAATGTTACCGTATTAAATTATTTTGCCGAAACAGTGATTGCTTCGTATCCGTCGGGGATAGTAACGCCGATAGCTGCTGCACGGTCAGCCATATACTTCTTTGTTGTCGAATCTGCGTAAGCGATTTCCATTTCAGCGGGGTTAGCACCGTTTACAAGTATTTCGTAAGCCATAAGACCTGCCTTGTAGCCGATGTCGTAGTAGCTGATTGAAAGAGTTGCGACACCGCAGCCCTTGCAAATGCCTTCTTCGCCTGCGACAATCGGAATCTTTGCCGGCTCTGTAACAGAATTGATGAGTTCTGTATTTGAAGCCGCTGTATTATCTGTCGGGATGTAAAGCGCCTGGCAGTTCTGAACAGCCGACTGTGTAACGGCGAGAACATCGTTTGAGTCAACGAATGTGAAAACCTTAACCTCGTAGCCGAGAGCTTCGAGCTCGCTCTTAACTATATCTGACTGATATTTTGAGTTGGGCTCTGCCGAGCAGTAGAGGATACCTACCGTTTTAGCGTTGGGAACAAGCTCTTTAATCATAGCAGCTTGATCTTTAAGCGGAGCCAAGTCAGCTGTACCTGTTACATTGATACCTGTTTTGCCGTTCCAATCGCTTATTGCCAATGCTGTTGCATAGTCTGTGATTGATGTGCCGACAATCGGAATTGTGTTTGTAGCTTCCGTAGCAGCTGTAAGAGCAGGAGTTGCGTTTGCAAGGATAAGGTCAACCTTATCTGAAACAAACTTTGATACGATCGTTGTGCAGTTTGTTGATTCACCCGAAGCATTCTGCTCGTCGAAAACTACCTTGTCTCCGAGCTTTTCGGTAAGAGCATCTCTAAAGCCCTTTGTTGCTGCATCGAGAGCCTCATGCTGAGTAAGTTGGCAAATGCCGACTTTATAAACCTTCTCGCTCTTCTCGCTGTTGTTTGCGTTGTTAGAGCATGCGGTAAAGCAAGCTACAACAATAACTGCAACAAGCAAGACGCTGATAATTGCCTTAAATGTCTTTTTCATAATGATTTTCCCTTCACTATAAATTTGTTTAGCGCTTTCAATCGCTAAAGTATGTGAATAATTATAATATCATTATTTTATGTTGTCAAGAGTATTTGTAAATAAAATTAACAACCTGCTGAATTTTATCATATATGAAGCGGACTATCCCAATTATCCTGCGGTTGGTTTTGAGGGTATCCCAACAGATGAAATTGCAAGACTCGTTGGCGAAATTATACTTGGGGAAAATCTTAAGATAGCGCCAAACTAAAAGCACCATAAAGAAAATCCCAACAGGGTTGTGATTTTTCACGGCCTTGTTGGGATAATTTTGGATATCAATTTTTCTGTCTTGTAGTCTTATTCACGAAGAAAAGCCCTTTATTTCTTATAACAAACCATACCATTTATCATCAAGGTATATCAAGGAGTCATCATACCTGCGCGCATAAGATTCCATATATTCATCCGCCTCGGTCTTAGTTTCGGTACCGTATTTATAGATAAAGTCAAATGTATTTATAGTATCATCAATTATTACATTACAACTAATTCTAAGAAAAATAAAATCCGGTCGCTCTAAAACAATATTTTGTTCCATTTCTTCTTTTGAAGGATCGCATAAGTCTAAAGTAATTCTATACGCTCCGACAGTTTCAAAAAAAGTGCGTAAAATCTTTTGTTCTTCTTCTGTAAAAAGCTTCATTTTCTTTCTTTCGTCAGGAGAATCGAGCCGAATATGTGTATCATATGGATCATTATCAAATCGTTTTGCATCGTTCCAAAATCGGTCATTTTTGTAAAAAATCTGTGCTACTTCGTCAAACAGTGGGCGGTTTTCCTCAAACAGAGTGAGTAATTCTTCATTTGTATGCGGCTGCGGGTGATAAATTATTTTCGGTTTTACATACTTTTTGAAAGTAACACCGCCTACTAATAAAATAGCTAATACACAACAAAGCCATTTAACAAGATGATTCTTTCTTTTTTTCTCTTGCTCCACAAGCATTCCTCCTCATATTTGATATCATATTTATATAAATCTAACGTGTCAATGAGAATACAATTAAACAACACATATGTTTGAAAGTATCGGTACGAATAATCAAGATTTTTTTCTTGCCCAGCCATCTTCTGCAACAAAATTTTCATCAGCCTCAAGCGCGTTTGCTGTCCACAGGGTAACATCTCCAGACAAGATTTCAAGATCGCTGTCAAAACAGCCCGTAGGGACAGGGCTTGCCCCTGTCCGCAGTAAATTTTATGTATAATCACATTCACGGACAACCGCAAGGGTTGTCACTACGGTTCGATATATTTTTCAAATTTGCTAATAGCCATTAGCAATTATATTTTCGTTGATTTGTCGGCGGCAGCAAGCCACCGCCCTACTACGTCGTCGTTTGCACCGTATCGTTTGTAAGGCGAATATAACTAAAAAAGATGGTTACTAACGTAATTGTCAAATAAACAAACATAAATCAAATTCACTTATACCGTCTCAACCGAAACAGGGCGGTAGCGAAACAAAGCCGTTGTGAGGGCGTTTACAACCGAACAGGCGACTTGAGCGTGACCTGTTTCGGAAAGGAGGAACGACGGCGTGAGTGAGGGATGGCTTTTCCAATAAAAAAAGCCGTCACGAACGATACAAAGTCCGTGACGACGTGGTCGAGATGACAGGACATACTTTTTTCTTAATGCTTGAAAGTCCTTGATATTGCGTTGTTTTTTTATGCTTTTGATTTTATTTTTTTAATTTTACTGCAATTTGCTGCAATTTACTGCAATTTATTGCGAAATAATATTTTTGTAAAAAAACCAAACAATAAATCACTTGGCATTACCGCAATTCCAAACGCCGACAAAAATAAAATAAAAGCAAGAAAGAGTCACAACGATACATTTTAAATCTGTACCGATGTGGCTTATTTTTTATCTTATAAATAAAAAAATCTACTACCTCAAATGAGATAGCAGATATAAGTTATTTTTTAATATTTATCATTTTATAATATTAATATAAAAAAGTGATATTGTCAACATAAAATATGTTTTATGCCAGAAGCACAAAACGTATTTCCATTCAGCGCACCCTGTGTATGGAAACGGTGAATATCACAGGGTACACCTATCAAAAACGCTTGTGCACATTTGAACGGATTGATTTTAGAAACTCAACATTCAAGACATTATTCGCAACCGGATAACATTGAAGTGTCAAACGGAACATCTGCAACATAATACAAACCATCTTTGCTCCTTCCGCTCACCAACTTCCATTGTTCTCCGTCAAAAGCTAACGTAACGAAATCCGGCGCAAAGCGAAAAATATTATCGTTTTCATCCATATACAAATGAAAATAATAATTTTTTTGCGGAGAAAACTCAGCTTCATAAAAGATATCATTAAAATTCTTCAAGCAGATAATATTTAGAATCTCTCCGACTTCTTCCGAACTTAAATCAAGCATTACGGTATCATTTGGATTAAAACTTAGGCTTGTATAACCGTTGTCCAATATATTAAAGAAGCTGTTATATTTAGATATTCCAATCGCCTTAAAGACATCGGTATTTATCTCGGTAGGCAAAACACACTCACTGCTTATTATTTCGGCTATATCACACCTTTCCATGGTTTTACTGACATAAAACACCAAATCATCATGTCCTCTTATTGTCCAATAATCTGTGTCATAGTTTAAATCAAAGTACTTTTTATCAAGCTCAAATGTTCCCCATTCCCATCTATGGCTACTATCGTCAATAATGGTAGATAAAATGAACTTAGAGGTTCTGTTCCTTGGAAAATTTTTAGTGAATATGCTTAGTTCAACAGCAGTAGCAATAGGGTGAATTATTAGCAAGTAAAACAGCGAAAGAAACAATAATAATACCAGTATTATTATCAAACAAGCTTTTATATTTTTTTTAATGCTCATACTTTACCATACCTCATCAACTGTTGTTGCCATGCTGTTCTTTTTTTTGGAACAGAAGCACTTTTTTCTCGTTTGCCGTTATTCATATATGGGTCTGCAGGAGTATATTTATAACAATTATTGATGCCTGCATTATAGCTGAATGCCTTTGCCTGTTCTTTTGTGTAGACATCGCCTTCGTAAATCGTAATTACTTTAGCATGTTTTTTTAATTTGGAATAAAGCAAATAATCGGAAAATGTCGGGCTAATCGCATTATTATCTACAGCATCAAAGTAAATCAATGAAGATATATAAACTTTTAAATGAATTTTAATTTCATTTTTCACGCATTCATCAGAAAATAAGAATTTCCTGTTGCTTGAATTTTCAAATCTTTCCATAAGTAACACGGTCAAACACAAATATGTTAATTCCTCATTAAGCGTTAAACAAAACATTATATCTCTAAACAAACTATCCTTTGTCAAATCAATATTGTACTTATATAGACATGTAGACTCACTAAGCATAAGAGATATCTCTTGGTTCTTTACCTTGTCTTTAATGCCTTCATATAAATAACTCTTATAAGACCCATTTCTATATGGGTCATCGGTATATACATTATGCTTATCAATTATCATATAAATAGTTATCAAACTAACCAAATCTTTGATAAGTTTGTCAGGATTACGTCCAAAGGCATCTGTATTATTCACCGGATTATTATTACAATACAGATACATATTTGCGCTGAAAGCGTCGTCTGTCTTTGTAAGCATAATTGATGTGTCGTCGGTGTTAAGAAATCTGCCCCACTCTGGGTTATAATACCTTGACTGCAGGTAATAAAGTCCCGTTGTGAAGTCATAGTTATAGCCACGGTAGGTCACGGGGCAAAGTGCCGACATAACAAGGTCAAGAAGTTTTAACTCTTCTTCCGTTGCGCCGTCGGTATATGTTTCGGAATATTTCCTTGTTACATTGCCCCACGGGTCATACGAAAACTCAACAACCGTCTCGCCGTTTGCGGCATTGACAACCGCAACTACATCGCCCTGAAGATTGCGTACAAGCAAATACTCGTCGTTTTCAAGCATAATTGCAGACGGGGTTGCGTCATCATCGCAATAAATGAATTTTGAGTCTATCTTTATATCCCTTGTCACGGTATTGCCCTGAATTGTCATCGTAAGCGGATAAGTCAGGCTCTGAACGGCGATTTTACCGTCGGACCATACATAATCAACGGTATAGTCGGTTGTTCCGTCCGCCTTATACTGCCTTTTCTGCGTACGCAAGCCGTTTGCGTCATAATCATACTGCGTATATGAGCCGTCAGCCGCAGTCATCTGCTTTAACTGCTTGCCGTACCAATTAAGGGTCTTTCCGCCGTAAGAAACTGGGTTGCCTTCAAGGTCATAGATTATCTGCCTGCCGTTATACGTTTTCAAACGGTCGTTCCAACGCATAACATTACTGTCAAGGTCAAAACCGTAGGTCTGCGTTATTACGGTAGGTTCACCCTCGAGCGTTTCCAAGGCGAAATCATATATCTTTGTCGCCGTTCTGTTTCCGCCGACATCATATGTATAAACATATGTTTTGTGGCTTACGTTGTCGTCCGCTCTGACAAGCTGATTCATTCTGTCATATACATAATGACAGCGTAAAGTTTTTTCGCCGTCAAGTGAAACGCCGTACTCGTAAGTTATATTGTTTGCGTCGTCATATTCATATTGGAATGAATAATTACTTACAACGTTGTTTGAACTGTCCGTGCCGTACGAAACCTTGTTCTTTAACGTGTCAATTCTGCTTGTTGCCGAGGTATCGGTTCCGTTGTCATAGGTCTTATACGTGTAGTCGCTTATAACCGCGGTGTACGGCTTATATTCCTCCCATTGTTTGCTAAGCAATATATTCAGTGTACCCTGTGTATTTGAAACGGTGATTATATCACAGGGTACACCTATCAAAAGCGCGCTATGCGCATTTGAACGGATTTATATGACACAAGCTGTTGCTATTTCCAATATGTTGCCGGATAGCCTATATATTTTTCCTTCTTGCATTCATCTAAAGTATCCTGTGTTTCATTGCAAAAATCCACATTTAACAATATTTGTTCTATTCTTTCATTAAAATCATCCGACAACAGATAAACATAGTTAGTGTGATAATCTGTTGTCCAAGATTTGCCGCTAACTACAAGGTATTTACCTTTATCAGTCTTACAAAGCATATATTCCTGATAGTATAAATTATCATTAAAATACAAACGAATAATAAATCCGTACGGTTTTTGGTCGTGACAAAGAATATACCCACTTTCCAGCGAATCGGGAATATACCAATTTCCGCTGTCATTATTAGCTTTAATATGATTTTTCTCTTCTAAAAATCCGCAAAATTCTTTAATTTCGTTCTTGTCAAAATCACAGCTTATGAGTGTTCCTTCATTCCATACAAACTGTTTATTTTCGGCATCATACGATTGTAAATAATAAAAGGCTTTATTAGAAAGTGTTATCGCACTAACCGAATCTGCTTCTATTTGCGGAAACGCAAAATCGGTTTTGGCATAAATAATATCGTCATATGTTGCACCAAGCCCAAGTGGATTATACACTCCGCCAAGCAGACTTCTCCTAACTGTGCTTGTATAAAGGAAGTCTGTGTTATTGCCCAAAGCCCAACAAGGATTATATGAAGTATTGGTACTCGTAAATTTAACCTGTTTTGACGGAAATTCAAACCCCCACCATCCAATAGGTATTTCTTTATATTCGTCAAACGAATCAATCTCAACCGTTTCCGTCGACAAGGTTTTGAATTTTTCTTCCTGCAGGCGGTCTTCTTTCAGCATGTCTACAATTAATACCGCAACCAAAAACACAAAAGCAATTGATAAAACGGCAAGAATAATTTTCAAGGCTTTTTTCAAACTTAATCACCAACCTTTGAAAGATATGACATCCATTTTTTCTTAAATATTGGAACACCAGAAAACTTATACACAATTGGTCTACTTACACCATCGTAGTAAGGGTCTGCCATTGTGTTTTTATAACAACTTCTAATTCCATCATAATAATTAAAAAACACTGCTTGCCCTGCTTCAGAAACATCAATTTCGCTAATGTCAATAGTTTTACAAGCAGATAATATAAAATCAGGAATTTTCCTAATCTTAGCTTTATCAGTTCCATTTATTATATCTTTAATTTTTCGTGGAATATATGCCAACACATCTCCAGCGCCTAAAATTGTACCATAAGCAGACATATACCAAGGAGCTGTAAAATTAGAACTGTTAGGAAGCGAACTCAAATATCCTAATATATGCTGTTCTATTTCATAAGCAAGACATTCTTGTGAAAAAAGAATATCTCTTTTTAGCAAATCAAAAAAAACTACTTCGCTGAATATAGCTAAAGCTCTATAAGTATTTTGCTTACTATATGACATACAATCAAGAATACGAACTACAAATTCCGGAAAATCATCAAGATTGATACAAACTGCGCCTAGCTTAACACCGTCAATATTGTATGGTATGCTGGCTTTGAAAACTGTGTTTCTCAAATCAAGAGAACCGTCTGTTGAAACGAAAAGAAATTCTAACAACTTAATAACTGTAACTTCAATAGAGCCTTCAGATAAATAGTAACCCGAATAATCCACCTTATTCACCGGATTGTTATTACAATACAAATACATATTCGCGCTGAAAGCGTCGTCTGTCTTTGTAAGCATAATCGCTGTGTCGTCGGTGTTAAGGAATCTGCCCCACTCGGGGTTATAATACCTTGACTGCAGGTAATAAAGTCCCGTTGTGAAGTCATAGTTATAGCCACGGTAGGTCACGGGGCAAAGTGCCGACATAACAAGGTCAAGAAGTTTTAACTCTTCTTCCGTTGCGCCGTCGGTATATGTTTCGGAATATTTCCTTGTTACATTGCCCCACGGGTCATACGAAAACTCAACAACCGTCTCGCCGTTTGCGGCATTGACAACCGCAACTACATCGCCCTGAAGATTGCGTACAAGCAAATACTCGTCGTTTTCAAGCATAATTGCAGACGGGGTTGCGTCATCATCGCAATAAATGAATTTTGAGTCTATCTTTATATCCCTTGTCACGGTATTGCCCTGAATTGTCATCGTAAGCGGATAAGTCAGGCTCTGAACGGCGATTTTACCGTCGGACCATACATAATCAACGGTATAGTCGGTTGTTCCGTCCGCCTTATACTGCCTTTTCTGCGTACGCAAGCCGTTTGCGTCATAATCATACTGCGTATATGAGCCGTCAGCCGCAGTCATCTGCTTTAACTGCTTGCCGTACCAATTAAGGGTCTTTCCGCCGTAAGAAACTGGGTTGCCTTCAAGGTCATAGATTATCTGCCTGCCGTTATACGTTTTCAAACGGTCGTTCCAACGCATAACATTACTGTCAAGGTCAAAACCGTAGGTCTGCGTTATTACGGTAGGTTCACCCTCGAGCGTTTCCAAGGCGAAATCATATATCTTTGTCGCCGTTCTGTTTCCGCCGACATCATATGTATAAACATATGTTTTGTGGCTTACGTTGTCGTCCGCTCTGACAAGCTGATTCATTCTGTCATATACATAATGACAGCGTAAAGTTTTTTCGCCGTCAAGTGAAACGCCGTACTCGTAAGTTATATTGTTTGCGTCGTCATATTCATATTGGAATGAATAATTACTTACAACGTTGTTTGAACTGTCCGTGCCGTACGAAACCTTGTTCTTTAACGTGTCAATTCTGCTTGTTGCCGAGGTATCGGTTCCGTTGTCATAGGTCTTATACGTGTAGTCGCTTATAACCGCGGTGTACGGCTTTGCAGTATCGGTATCGTCGGGCAACTTTGAAATCAGCTTATTTTGCGACAGTCTGCCGAAAGAGTCGGTCGTTTTCAAGCTTCCCACCGTCTGTTTTCCGTTTGTTACGGCTTGCTTTGAAACAATCGTGTTTTCCTCTTCGTCAATGTCGCTTTCATATGTTTTTGCCGTATATTCCGTTCCGTTGATTTGCTCAACAAGGTTGCCGTCGTCATCATATACGGCATAATAATCAAGTCCGCCGTTTGAATAAATTTCAACGGAATTATCGTTATAATAAGTTACACGAGCAAGCTCGGAATTATTGCTGTCACACTCGCAAAGCAACTTTCCGGCAGAATTATAATAATAACGGTATGAGGAAGAATTGCTGTTCGTTGTATCCGTAGAATCCTTGCGGTTGACGATTTTCACAAGATTTCCGTCGTCGTCATAGTTGTAACTAATGCCCGAGCCGTTGGCGAATTTTGCCTCTTTTACAAGGTTTCTTAATGTGCCCGAGTAATAAGTGTAAGTCGCAAGCGCCCTTGTTTTGTCAATTGAGCCTGTCAGCCCGACGGTAATTTTCTCAACATTGCCCCACTGGTTATACGATATGTAATAGCTGAAATCGTTATGAGTAATCTTTGTAATCTGACCGAAATTGTTATACTCATACTCGGTTTCCATTGTAGCGTCTGAATATAAGCTTTTCTTTCCTGCGGATACTTTGGAAATTTTTCCGAGATTTGTATATGTAAAGGCTGTGACTGCATTTAAAACATCGGTTACATAGTTCAACTTACCGCTGGTCTGGTTATAATCATAACGCGTGGTTTTGCCGTTTTCGTTTGTTACAGATGCAAGATAGTTACCGTTTTCCGTATATGTGCTTGAGCTGAGCATTGAAAGCAATCTTGACAAATCATAGCCGTTAATAATGATGTTAGTTATGTTGCCGAATTCATCATATCCAATAACAAATTTTTTTCTGCACTGAATACAATTGCAAGCCTGTTCGCTTGCACAGGTGCATGTACAGCCTGCTCCGTAAGCGCAGTTATCTCCGCACACACAATAGGTTTCATTTTTAGAATTAAACATCACAGCGTCCGCCGAATAAGTGTCTGCACTCAATTCCTGCGCTGAATTTTCGGCTGGATTCTCAGCTTCGTCGCTTACATTTTGTGCTATGGCTTTGGTAAGACTGAAATCCGCAAGATAGACATAATCAGGGTGATTCTGATAAACAAAAGATACCTTTACGTTTTTGCAGTCGCCTTTAAGCTCAACGCTGTTTGCAACATACTGCCAATCACTGACAAAGCTGTTTATCTGCTTGATAACCGACTCTGTTTTAGGCACGAGAACACCGTCAACCTCTTCGGTATATCTGTATTCAATTTTAAGACCGGCTATTCTATCTGTTTCGTAATTGTTATAGTCGTTTTCATCAAGGTGTTTTTTCAATATAGTGTCGCTGCCGTTATAAACAATCGCTGCATTTACCCAACCGCCGAAGGTTAAAATATCACCCTTTTTACCGCTGACGGTTACGCTCTGCGAAACGGAATTGCTTATTTCTGCACCATTTGTTTTAAATCCGATAATATTCTTTTTTAAGTCACTGCTGAAAACATAGTCGTCTCCATAGTAATAATCGGAGCTTATATCCCAACCGTTACTGTCAGCCTGCATATTGTCAAAGCTTCCGTTGGTAAGATAGTCATACCGACCTGTTCCGTGACCGTTTTCAAGCTGAACGCTGTCAACATAGAAATCGCCTGCAGAATTTTCAAGACCAATCTCGACGGTAATATAGTTGAAATTAGATAAATCAGTTTCATAGAGCGGATTTATCTGCACGGTATATCGCGAAAAATCGTTTCCGACTGCGGCAACCGAACGGGTGTTTTCAATCTGCTCTTCCGTTACTGAATTTCCTGCAATTATTCTTAAGGTAAGCATATGAGATGTATCGGTGTCATCTGTCTTTATCATTGCCGACAAGGTATAGGTATCCGCACCGTTGACGCTTACCGTTTGCGAAACCTTTTTGTTTGCCGAGGTATCGGATTGTATTCTCAATGATTTTGCATTTGACTCCGAAACTTCGGAAGTAACCGCAGATGAAGTTATGTCAGTACCCTGCCAGCCGTACAAACCATTTTCGAAGCCGCCGTTGGCAAGCAAATTGGATATTGTACCGGTATTTCCCGAAGCAACGCCCAAATTATCGTCATATGAATTATATGTGTAATTACCCTTGTTATCAACCGTACCGGTCAAACGTCCGTACTTATCGAACTGCTCAATTTGATATTTTGAAGAATAAGTGCCTACTGTTGTTATTGTTCTTTGATAAGGACCGTTTTCTTCAAATTTCTCGCCGATACCTGTTGTAAATTCATTCTCAAGCTGTCTTTTTCCTGAGTCCTGATATTTTTTAACTTTACTGCTTTTTTTGTCGTCAAACTCATAATTGACAAGATACTGCTGTGCCGCCTTTACACACATCAAGCCGTCTTTAGAGCTTTTTGAGTATGACGCAACAGGAACGCTGTTTTTTGATACACCGGTCAAGCTATAACCATTTACATAATTGTTAGAATAAGTATATTTAAATTTTGAGCCACCATACCTCATTTCAGATAAACGTGAGCCGTTTTCATAGGTAAAAGTACATTTTCTGCCTACACCGTCTTCAATATAGTCTATTGCAAGGAAATTGTTATCCTGTGACATATCGCTTACATAATGAACATTAATTTGCTGAACGACAGGTCCGTTGCTTGTATTGACTGTTTTTGAAACAGTAATCAATCTTCCGAGACTGTCAAACCTTTCAATGTTTCCGTCGGGACGTGTAATTTCAATATATTCAAGCAATGCATCGGAGCTTACATCCTCGGGCATATCCAAAATGCGCGCTGTATAACCCGAAGAGCCTAAAATATCAATATTCTCTTCAACAAGTACAGTAACTTCATTGCCGTTTTCATCAGTTTCCGTACTTGCCGCAAAAACTATAACAGTTCCGTCCTCCGTATAGTAGCTCAATGTAGCTTCCGGAGCAAAATCATTTTCGTTTATTTCAACGCATATGTTATAAGCGCACACCCAATTTTTTCCGTAAACCTTTTTGTAGTTCTTTCCGGAATTTTCTATATGGTTTGAAAGTGCGGAATTATACATAAACGAAACGCTTAAAGGCATAATGTTGCCGTCAACGGAAATGTCTTCCCTTTTAATAAACATTTCCCTTGTGAAATCGTTTATATAAACCGTTCCGGCATTGCCAATGTTTTGCGTATGATAATTATATCTGCTGTCATAGCCCTTAATATCAACATAGCTTACCAAAAGTCCGAGACCGTTTACCGATGTTCCGCCTACAGTTCCGTTGCCTATAAGAGCCGCATATGAATGGCTGTCCTGTGCAACAACGGCAAGTCCTTTATTGCGCTTTGAATCGGTGAGAATATCTGTAAAATATTTTGTTATATTAAAATGAATGTATGTGTTTCCCTCTGTTTCGCCAACACTTGTAAAATAATCAATTATTCTACCGGACAGATTGGGTTTTGTGTTATATGTAACCGTTTCAAAGTTGCATCTTCCGCTGATTTCCTTAAGGAAAACCGTTCCATGGCTTCCGCCGAGAGAAACAAGCTGTGCTTCCGTAACAGTCATTCCTTCGAAAATGCCCTCTATAAGTTCTGTATTGATTTTGATATAGGTTTCTGCGTAATAATCCGAGCCATTATTATTTATATCATGTCCGTTTGAAACAATACCTAAGACGGAATTGTTTCCTGTTTCGTCGGGAGCTTCGGAGGTTACGCATGCATCTGTAATAACCGAAGTATCAGACGCAAATATATCGGGGTCAATAGTTACGGGGTATTTTCTATCGCGTGAGCCGAGCCACTCAGCATCGGGAGTGTATGTCAAAGTGTATGTGCCGTCAATGTTTGAGATTAAATCAACCTCAATATTGCTTGAAATCACATTATGGCTGTCAAACATAACGGGAGCAGGAATAAAAAAGCAAGTCTCGTCGTTTTCATCGAAAAGGCTTATACTTTTATCTTCATTTAAAACGGCAATGAGACCGTTTACATTTACAGTAAATGTATAACAGTCTTTAACCGATGATTTTTTATCAATAATTATATTTTCTTTAACCGAGTTTCCCGAAACAACATATTTTACATCGGTGTTCTTCATCACATCTTTATATTCAACCGATGAAGAAGTATCGGTTTCCGACGCAATGTTGTCGGCTGTATTTATACTGTTCTCAGCAGATTTTTTATTGTTTTCAACTTTAACATTCTGATTATCCTTTGTATCGTTCAGCGCAAAGGATACGCTGTAGTTATCCTTTGAAATGCTCACACCGGAATTATCTGCAAGCGCGGCAGGCAAATTAACTTCAAAGCCATTTGCCGCATTTGAAAAAGTACCGTCGTCATTTTGTGAAAGGGAGTTATCTATGTCCTTCCATTCTCCGTTATCAAGATAATGAAGCGGAACGGAAGATATGTATGCGGAATATCCACCGAAGTTTGTCTTATATACCTTAACATTTTCCTCTCGCTTGTCGGTTATTTCGTACAAAAGTGTTGTTTCTTCCTGTACTTCCGTTTTCTCTGTACTGTTGATTGCATTGAGTGTTTTAGCCGCTGTCTCAAGCGGTAATGTTTGAAAAACAAATACCATTACCAAGAACACGGCAAGCATTTTTCCGCATATTTTTATTATTCCCTTCATAAATCAAGTTCCCCCAAACTGAATTTAAGCGTATTTATATTATCATATCGCTATAATCTCATTCAAGGGAATTTATAAACAATTAAATTTGTAATAATTTGTTGGTTTTGACATATTGACAATCTTTTTTTATAAACCAATTATTATATATTTACAAAAAAACACTCCCTTTTTTACATTTGGGAGTTATATTGTCGTTATGGAAACTATTTTATGCTGCAAACAAAAGAAATATATTGACAAGCAAACTTGGAGCAAGAAAAGCATTAATTATATCTCTTACAAAAATAAAGAACAATGCAGTGTCATTGTTTAGCGGGACAAATAAAATCATAGCAATACACAGCATAAATATAGCAACTAAAACGATATCAATACAAGTTACAAGTCGCATAAACTTATTAACTCTTGATTTTCCGTTTTCATCTCTCTGAATGAAAACAGAAATTAAAATATTTACAAATGTTTTTCTAAAACTTCTTTCCGATTTACTCATCGCATATTTCTCCTTTCAAGAATATATGAAACATTAAATCGTGAATTTGCCTTTTTCGACAAAAAAATAAAGCCGCATTTCTGCGACTTTATATGTAAAGCATTATTATTTGTCTGAAGAGCTTATTTTTACATCAGGAGACTTAAAACATAGACCTAAATTACTGTGTCGTTCAAGTGAATGAAGTCCAGTGCTGATATATTTCCACGACGAACTATAGTTATCTATAACAGAAAAATCTGATTCAGAAATAAATCGTACAAATCCAGAAATATCATCTCTATATTTTTTAGCAAAATTTTGAGAATCTTTTTTCTTCATATCGTCTGTACTGTTAAGTTTTCCGTACAATACATGGTCCAAATTACAAGACATATAATATATCTCGTAAGGTATATTCCAAATTTCTGATGTAGAGGATAATAGAGCGAGATTGTTTTTCTTGCGATGGTTTCTTGCTTCAATTTCTTCCTTATACCGAGTACGAATTTCATTAACGGAATACATAGTTTTATTTACGACAGTATCAGTTACGACATTTTCGTCCGGAACGAACGCGCCATCAGTATCACTGATGTGAATAATACGCTCAAAATCTTTTGATTTGAAAATGCGGCCTGCATAACCTCTTACAGCATTTCCGATTTTTTTAATAATGTTGTTTGCATTAACATTGTATTCCGATGTTATATCACAATGCATAATATGCAAATAGACTGTGTCGTTACTAAAGTATCTACTCAATATGACCCCCAAAGCTTCATCATCTGAAATTCCCTCAACAATGACAAATATTATCTTTTTGCGTGCCATATTTAACCTCCTGCTTCTCTAAATGCCATTGCTATCTCGCTGTTATTTGTCATTTCGTATACCGGCTCACACTGTTCCCCAAGCACAATATCCCTGTAATAGAAATCCCGAAGGTTATTGGTAGTTTTAATATTACTCATACGAATATAACGATTTAGACTGTTAGTTGTCGTAAAGGCTACAAATCGTTTATCGAGTACCTCCAAAGGTCTCAAATCGTGAGAAGTAAATATAAGTTGACCCTCTCCGGTTTCTGAAATAATACGCAATAACTCGCCGAGTAAATACTCAAACACTCCGGAATCAAGTTCATCAATAGCAACAGTTATTGACGAACTATTATATACAGCAATCAAAAGCTGTAATATAGAAACAAGCTTTTTAATACCATCAGATTCGTAAAGCAATGGTATTTCTTTATTATTTTTGTTAGACACAAGCTGAATACGACGACCGGGTTTTCCATCTGGATAGAGTTGAGTGCCTATACATTTCACTCCTATCGTAAGACCGGGGACGAGCTGTTGTAAAACAACATTCATATTCTCTATTACTTTTTCCACAACCTCAAAAGCGCTCTCGGGTATCAAAGAAGATTTGTTTAATTCAATTAAAATATCCCCTATGTCTGTTCTTCCGTTCCCGTTAATGCTAAAGGAAATTGGTAAAACATTCAAGCTGATAAGTCCAACGTTTTTAGTGTTGATAACAAATAGTTGAAAATTGCCAAAATGTACAAGGCTACTTAAAAGAAAACTGTGTCTGTTTTCCTTGCAATTTTCCTTAATAGCAGTAAGCATTTCTCTCGAAAAAACAAACGAACGTGAAGTTTCGTAAGCGAGCTGTTTTGACACCAAAAGGTTAGTTAAAGTTTTTCGATTGTTACCCACAAGGGCTAATCGTTTTGACTTTGGAGAAAATGGGACGTTTTCGACGTCTCCTGTATTAATAACTGGAGACATTTTAATACTACTTTCTTTATCCATATATGAATAAGAGATTTTTTCGTTTGAAATTATTGGTTTATAGCTTTCTTCGGCAAGAGGTTGCTCAACATTCTGTTCAGAGGATTTAAGTTCTCGGCAGAGATTAACACTGTAAAACGCGGAATAGGTACTTTCATCCTGCGTATTGCTAACTTCAAGTTCATATTTAAGCGTTGCGTACTCGCTGTCTACATTGATGTAATCTGCGAAATATGACGGCACCTGTTTGCCACACAGTAAAAGCTTAAGTAATTCTAAAGCATCAATAAGAGCTGTTTTCCCAGAGCCGTTTTGTCCGTACAATCCAAGAATGCTTGCGTTGTTTTTATTCTTGGAAGTTTTAAAATCAAGATGTCCAAAGTTCACATTTTTAAAATTTGTGATTTCAACACCTTTAATTCTTACAATAGTGTTTTTCACAATAATCACCTTCTATCAAGCAGTTGATGCGTCATTGTTGATGTTTACATAGAGAAAATCCAATATAAAAACACCTATCAACTCTTTATCCGAATATATTATAACCAATCTCCGCAAAAAATCAATACAAAAAGTTAAAAAAGATATATTTTATTTCATTTTTTTGTTTCGTTGTTCAATTTGATTTAATATCGAAGCAAATCTGTTTTCGACTGATTTTGAAAATTGAGTAAGTTCAACCGAAGAGACAAAATTACTTTGTGCATTAAGTAAGTTTATCAGTGAAATAACAGCTTTTTGCTTATCATAGATTTGGTATTTTTTCAGAACCGGCACTTGGTCTTGTTTTGTCATATATTACAATACAGTCATCCTTTATTTCTTTTATATAATCCATCCAAGGAATACAACTATACATGCCGATGTGATAGCAGAAGAATTTTTGACTTACCTGAATTTCGTCTGCCGTCAATTTTTTCTTTCTCTCATTTTCATACTCTTTTCAATAGCCCCCATAGAGTCAACAATTTTCCTTTATGAAGTCATCGATGATTTTCTTGTACCATTCGATATTTTCGATTTTGAAACGTCAAGCACATCATCTCCAAATACATCGAAAATTGAACCGGTGTCTTTACCGTCTAAAACTTCAACCCAGTTATCGTCTCCGATATAAATTCTTCTGTTCTTGATAAGTGCATACAATTCAGCATCATCTTTTACCAAATTACGAACTTCGCTATATGAATAAGCGACGTCGTTGTTTTTGTTAACATAATGATAATCTTCGTTGCCGTCTTTATCAAAAATAGGCGCTCGTACTTCACCGTGGACCTCAACATCAATTAAATAACCACGATACCTTACCGAACCGAGGTGTCCTCCGTATCAAAAGCAATCAAAGTCTCAACAGGAATAATATCTACTTGTCAAGTAAATGAAAGATTTAAGCGAATTTGCGATAAGTACGGAATACGGTCGGGAGACAGCGTGAATCAGCACATGCTTAGACATACTTTTGCTACAAGAAGTATGGAAAGCGGAATGGCGTATGATGTGCTTCAAAAAATGATAGGGCATAGAAGCATAAAAACCACGATTGATACTTATTGCGATGTATTTGAGGCAAACGAGCAAAAGAATGTAAATATTATGAATACATATTTACAGGAAAACAACTTAATTTATATGCCCGAATAACCTAATCAGCAGAGAATTAACAGAAAAAGGCAAAAAAATAAAATCGGCAAAAAGCCGATTTTATCATAGCATCTCGCATTGTAGTTGCTGTAAATCATCCCACATTATAATTGTTGTAAAGCTGTGTCCTGTCTTTTACTGCAATATATCCGATTTACTGCAATTTTACTGCGATTATGAAAAAAACGAGAGTGAATGGAAGTGAATGAGAGGGGCAACTTGCACAAAACCCCTAAGATATTCAACCTACATTCACGCTTGTTCGTCGTGATTACCAAATGTAACCACAAGTCGATGGTCGAGATGACAGGACTTGAACCTGCGGCCTCTGCGTCCCGAACGCAGCGCTCTACCAAACTGAGCCACATCTCGATAACGTATGTTTTTTTAACGCTCGAATATTATAATATAAAAAGATAATAAAATCAAGTATAAATTTATATTTTTTCAAAACTGATAAAATTTATACCAAATACGCTTAAAAAGATGTTGTTGAGACTTGATTTTTGGAAAAAAATAGAATATATTTATTTATATTATTTTTGGGAGGCAAAGAAATGAAAGAAGAAAACAGAGAGTATGGTCAAGTCGCTTTTGACGTAGTTGAACACGCTTCTAAAAAAATCGGTTCTCGTCTTCCCGGTTCTGAGGGCGAACGAAAATTCCACGACTATATGTGCGGAAAGCTCGAAGAAATCGGAATTACACCCGTAAAAGAAGAATTTGCGGTTTCTCCACGTTCAAGCATCGGCGGATTAAGTTATGCGGGATATTTCGGTATGATTATGAGTGCACTTACATATTTTGCACTTCATAACTATTACCTTTGGTTTGCAATGGCATTCGCAGGCATTATATTCGTATTTTGGCTTGTTTCAAGCTGTTTCTTTTACAGAAAATGGTTTGATATGTTCTTCCCGCAGAAAATTTCAATGAACTCCTACGGTGAGCTTCTTCCCGAGGACGGAAAATACGATTACACAATCGTTCTTTCAGGTCATACGGACACAAGCTGGACCTGGAGACACTCTGAAAACACATATAAGCACAGAAACAACCCTGTTTTAGGTCTTATTACAGTTTATGGCAAGGTTGGCTTCGGCGCAATCTGCGTATTCTTAAATGTCGGTATTGCTATAGCAATGGCTTTGATTTACGGTGCAATGATTATTTCCACATCTTGCGGCGTTGACGCTTCGGGTTATTCTTTCACATCCGATTTGGCTGCGAATATGTACGAATGGGCATTTAACATAACGTCAAGTTCTTCGTTTAAGGTATTTACCAATATTGCGCTTCTCATTCTCCCCATCATAACAGGAATTGGCAGCGCATTTGTTTCCATGTGGGGCGACGCTCACGAGGAAAACGCTTCAAGAGGCGCTATGGACAACGCAACAGGTATCGGCTTGAGCTATGCTGTTATTAAATACTTCAAGGATCATCCCGAAAAGATGCCCAAAAACTGCCGTATTATCGATTACAACTGCGGTGCTGAAGAAGCAGGTCTTCGTGGCTCTATGGCGTTTACTGCGGAACACAAGGACGACGGTATGCTTGAAAACTGTTGGAACCTTAATATCGACTCCGTTGCCGACAAGGATTACTTCGAGGTTGTTATTAAGGATGATTGGCAGGGCTGCCGTTTCGACAAGGACCTTGAAAAAATGTTCAAGGATACATTTGCAGAGCTTGGCATTGAGTCAAAAACAAACGGTTGTATTCACAATCCCGTTGGCGGCTGCGACTCAACTCCTATGACAAGAGCAGGTGTAAAATCCGTTACATTTGCCGCACAGAATCCTATGCTTACTTATTATTATCACACCTGGAGAGATATGCCCGAGCGTTTTGAGGCTGAAACCGTATCAACAGGCTTTGACGTTCTTCTCGGCGTTATCGATAAGATTGATAAATTCCAGCAGGAAAACGGCTTTAACGGCGTAAATCACTAATTATAACATATATTAAGGGCGAAAAGCATTCCTTTTCGCCCTTGTTTTTTACTGTTCAAAATGGTATAATTTATCAAAAGTGAGGTAATAAATTATGATGATAAACGGACACGATATTCCCGAAATTGCTTTTTTTGAAAACAAGAACGTTTTTACAGGCAGTGAGGGTAAAAATTTCAGATACAGGCTTGCCAATTCCGACGGCAAGCTCCAAGTCAGCGTATGGTATGAGGATATATGCTTTGAATTAAGCAAAGACCCCGAAAGCGAGTTCTTTGACTTGAGCAATGACGCTTTACCGAGTGCGGTCGATTGGATTTTCAGCCGAAAAAAATAATAGCAATTATAAATGCCGATACAGCCATCAAAGCTCGCATCGGCATTTGTTTTATATATTTTCATCAAGGAAATCAATCGCTTTATCAATCCAGCCCTCAGCCTGCTTACCCTCGGCAAGACCGATACCGTGACCACCCTTATCAAAATAGAGAAATTTATTTTTGACGTTATTCTTATTGAGTGCTTCTTCGAGCAATTCGCTGTTTTCAACGGGCACGGACATATCATCCCTGTTGTGCCAACAAAACGTCGGCGGATAATCGGGCGTTATGTGCATATAGACAGATGCGGCGTTTCGCTCTGCTTTTCCCGTGAGCATACCGAGGAAAATACGTCTTGAAACCTTATGTGTCAAATCTCCCATTGTAATAACGGGATATGTTAACAAAAGCACCTTCGGTTTAAGCGAATAGTCTTTATTTTCGTATTCGCACTCAAACCTCTCATATTGAGTGGCAAAAAACGAACACAAATGACCGCCTGCTGAGCTTCCCATTAAGGCTATTCTGTCGGCATCAATTTCAAATTCATCCGCTTTCGATTTAATAAACTGCATTGCCCTTGCAACATCCTTTAACGGATAAGGAAACCTGCCGTTTCCGCTGCCGACGCTGTAAAACAAAACAAAAGCGTTATATCCCCTCTCGTTAAGCTTTTGCGCATATGGCTCACCCTCGTTTGAATCGGAAACAAATCTGTATGCACCGCCGGGACAAATCAACACGGTAGGTGCGTTATTTCCGACAATATAACTTTCGAGAACAACCTTTTTCCTCTGCGGTCGCTCTTTTATCTCTTTTTTTGAATAAAGCTGATATGTCATTGTCATCACCGCCAATTTCAAATTAAATATATTTTATCAAAATTTGCATTTGTTGTAAATATGGATTATAATAATATGCCGTTGCGAATTGTTTTAATAAAACAGTTGCATAAAGCGTTATTTTTTTATATAATACTAAAGTTAAATACTTATTAAAAAGGAAAAGGTATATTTATGCTTCAATTTGAAGAATTAAGATTAAGACTTTTAGGACACGAGGACGCTCTCAAGGACCTTGCAGACGCACTCGGTCTTGAAAAAATGAAAAAAGAGATAGAGGAGCTTGACGCTAAAACCGCAGAAAACGGATTTTGGGATGATATCAAAGGCTCACAGGTTGTTTTGAAACGCCAAAGCTCTCTTAAAAACAAGGTAAGCGCTTACGAAAAATTAAAGCAGGATTATGATGACGCTCTTGTTATGATTGAGCTTGCAAATGAGGAAGAGGACGAAAGCCTTGTTGAAGAGTGTGAAGAGAGCGTTAAAAAAATCGAAAACGACCTTGAATCAATGACTCTTTCTACACTTTTAAGCGGCGAATACGACTCTAAAAACGCAATACTTACCTTCCACGCAGGCTCGGGCGGAACAGAGGCTCAGGATTGGGCGCAAATGCTTTTCCGTATGTACTGCCGTTGGGGCGAAAGACACGGCTACAAGGTTACAACGCTTGATTATCTTGACGGCGAAGAAGCAGGTCTTAAATCAGCAAGTATTCTTATTGAGGGCGAAAACGCCTACGGTTATATGAAGAGTGAGACGGGCGTCCACAGACTTGTTCGTGTCTCTCCGTTTGACTCTGAAGGCAGACGTCATACTTCCTTTGCTTCTATTGAGGTTATGCCTGAAATAGACGACACTATTGAAGTTGATATTGCTCCCGAGGATATCAAAATGGACGTTTACCGTTCTTCGGGCGCAGGCGGACAGAAAGTTAACAAGACTTCCTCCGCAGTTCGTCTTACTCATATTCCGACGGGCATCGTTGTTGCGTGTCAGGTTGAAAGAAGCCAGCACCAGAACCGTGAGGTTGCAATGACAATGCTCAAGTCAAAGCTCATTGAAATAAAAGAACGTGAGCACCTTGATAAAATTTCCGATATTAAAGGCGAGCAAAAGGAAATAGGTTGGGGAAGTCAGATTAGATCGTACGTATTTATGCCCTATCAGCTTGTTAAGGACAACAGAACGAATTTTGAAATGGGCAATATCGCAAATGTAATGGACGGAGATATTGACGGATTTATCAACGCTTACTTAAAGCAGGAATCGCAGAAAAATCTTCAAAAATAAAATTCAGGCATAAAAAATCCGTGAGTGAGAGCGTTCTCATTCACGGATTAGCTTTTTGTCAAATCTTAAAGCATTTTTGTAAAGCCTTGTATTCTCCGAGTACAAGTAAAGTGATTTGATCGGTCAAAAGCGTATCGGGAGAAACAGAGGCGTCGAGCTTTCCGTTCTGTCTGTACGCCATAATATTGATGTTGTACTTTTTACGAATATCAACCTGTCCGACTGTTTTGCCTATCCACGCAAGCGGTACTTCGACCTCGAATATACCGTATTCGTCATCAAGCTCAACGTAATCAAGCAAGTGGTCGGCAGAATAGCGAATAGCTGCCCATTTTGCAACCTGCTTTTCGGGATATACTACCTCATCCGCACCGTTTCTCAAAAGGAATTTTTCCTGAACGTCACGCTTTGCCATTGAAACAACGTAGCTTGCGCCAAGTTCCTTCAAAAGAGAGGTGGTTTCGAGTGAGTTTTGGAAATTTTCGCTTATTGTAACCATACAAACATCATAATTTCCGACGCCGAGAGACTTCAAAAACTCTGCATTTGTGCTGTCGCCGATTTGAGCGTTAGTAACAATAGGCAATATTTCATTGACCTTTTCCTCGTTTATGTCAACTGCCATTACCTCATGACCCAAATCTGCAAGCTCCTCGGCTACATGCTTTCCGAAATGGCTTAAACCGATAAGTAAAATGTTTTTCATATAATTATCTCCTTATCCTACCGTAATTTTTTCCTGCGGCAGTTTAGAATTAACGTGTTGTTTATTTGCAAATGCGGCATATATAAGCGTTAGACCGCCTACCCTGCCGAAATACATAAGTCCCATTAAAATCACTCTTGAAAAAAGGCTTAAAGACGGCGTAATTCCGAGAGTTAAGCCGACAGTACCAATTGCCGAAGCCGTTTCAAAAAGGCAAACGGAAAGCGGAAGCTTTTCGACTACGCTGATCGCAACGCCAGATACGAAAAACAGGCTCGTGTACATAGTTACAATCGTTGCAACGTTTTTAATTATGCTTTCCTCAATTCTTCTTCCGAAAAATCCGATGTTATCACGCTGAAAAAATGTTGCGGCTGCGGTTGCGAACAAAACGGCAATCGTCGTCGTTTTCATACCGCCTGCGGTTGAGCCCGGAGAGCCGCCCACAAGCATAAGCATTGTCATTATCGCTCTTGACGAGCCACTCATTTCCAAAAGATTTACCGTATTAAAGCCTGCCGTTCTCGTTGTCACAGACTGAAACAGCGAATAAAATATGCGTTCGGATATTTTAGCGTCGGAAAAATCCGCAAAGAAAAAGAAAATTGCGGGTATGAACACAAGCAAAGCAGAAGTTACTAACACAACCTTGCTCTGCATACGGTAACGCTTTATGTGAAAACGCTTTGTGCAAATATCGTCCCATGTCAGGAAGCCTATTCCGCCTACCGTAATCAAAAGCATAACGGTTATATTAACAAACGGATTTGCGGCATAATCGGTCAAGGATGCAAATTTATTGTTTTCCGTTCCCAAAATGTCAAAGCCTGCATTACAAAACGCCGAAATCGAGTGAAAGAACGAATACCAAATTCCTTTAAGTCCGAAATTCTTGCAAAAAGCAGGCATCATCAAAAGAGCCCCTGCCGTTTCAATTATAAACGTGCCGAAAAGGATAAATCTTGTAAGCCGCACAATTCCGCCAACCTCGGGAGCAGAAATTGCATTCTGCATGGTGCTTCTCTGCATCAGAGAAATTTTTCTGCCCGAAAGCATGGAAAGCGACGCCGCAAAGGTAATAACTCCCAAGCCGCCTATCTGAATTAACATAATAATTATAGCCTGCCCGAAAATCGACCAATAGCTTCCCGTATCAAGAACAACCAAGCCTGTAACGCAAACAGCGGATACGGAGGTAAAAAGCGTCTTGTCAAAAGAAGTGACAATTCCTTGTGCCGATGAAATCGGAAGCATTAAAATTAAAGCTCCTAAAACAATAACTCCGGCGAAGCCCAAAAGTATCATTTGAAAAGACGATAATCTTTTTCTTCTATGCTTTAACCTTGACATATGTCTACCTACTTTATTTTAATAATAATTAGAGTATATATAAATTATTAAAAAAATCAAGAGTAAATATAAATAATGAGCATTTTTTTATTTTACACTTGTAACTTGAGTAAAAATAGTATAAAATATAAGGGATATTCGGTTTGACCGAAATTTCATAAAAAAAGGATGAAATTGAAATGGACAAAAATCAGACAGAGAAAAGCCAAGCAGAGCTTTATCGTGAAGAGCGTAAGCAGAGAATGGAAAAGGCTGCTAAAAAGAACGCAACCAAAAGCCCTCAGCTTACAAAATTCGGCAGAATTCTCGGTAAATGCTGTGGCGTTATTATTATCGCTGCTCTTTGCCTCACGGTAATTTACGGAATTTTATCTTTCTTCGGTGTTCCGCAGAAAGTTGCTACGGCTGCTAAAATCGGTAATAAGAGAGTATCGGTAGCTAAATACGATTTCTATTATTATGACATTTACAATCAAGTTTACAGCCAGGCTGCTCAATACGAAAACCGCGGTTCGGGTTTGGGACGTCAGCTTACAGGCTTTGACATCACAAAAGCACCTGAGGATCAGAGCTATCCGTCAACCCTTGAGGGCTATGACAATCCCACTTGGGCTGATTATATAAGAGAAACCGCTCTTACATATCTTCAGTCTTATATTACCTATTCGCAGCTTGCGAAGGATAAGGGTCTTACAGTAACGGACGATCAGAAAGCAGAGCTTGAAGAGCAGATTAAGCAGCTTTCAACATATGCTGATAATAATGATTATTCTCTCAATCGTTACCTCACTAAGATTTACGGTAAGGGCGTAAACGAAAAGCTTGTGCGTGAAATTTATGAGGAAAGATACCTTGCAACAAACTACGCAAGCGACTCACAGAAGGAAATTTCCGCAGCAGTTACAGACGAAGAAATAAATGCGGAATATGATGCAAACATTCAGTCCTACACAAAATTCAGCGTTAATCTCTTTGAAGTTAGTGCCGTAACACAGGAACTTGCAGACGACGCAACCGAAGAGCAGAAAACAGCAGCTCAGACAGCGGCTATGGCAGAAGCTAAAGCTTTGGCTGACGGTTATCTTGCAAAAATCACAAATGCAGCATCTGTCCTTAATGTTGCAACAAGCTATAAATCATCCTCAACGGAAGCGTCTGTTAACCTTGTTGACACCAACGCTGCAAATGTTAAAAAGTCATACGGCGAAAACACCGTTAATTGGATTTATTCCGCAGACAGAAAAGTCGGCGATAAAGCAGTTATCGAGACTGACGGCGGATATGTTGTAATTTATATGGTTGCCGTTCCCTACCGTGAAAATACTAACGCTGTTGATGTAAGACATATCCTTGTTCAGTTTAACACAACAACAGACAGCAACGGCAATAAGACTGAGCTTACCGAAGCACAGAAAGCAACATACTATGCAAAGGCTGAGGAAATCTACAACACATTCCTTCAAAATCCGACAGAAGAAAACTTTGCGGCACTCGCTAAAGAAAAGAGCGATGACACAGGCTCAAAGGAAAACGGCGGCCTTTACGAAAACGTAGCACCCGGCGATATGGTTGACGGCTTTAACGATTGGATTTTTGACGAGGCAAGAAAGCCCGGAGATGTTGCAATAGTTGAAACCACCTACGGCTATCATGTTATGTACTTTGTAAGCAATGACAATGAGCCCGTTTGGAAGCTTAACTGCCGTTCGGCAATCACTACAAACAAGTTTACTGAAAACGACACAAATCTTATGGCAAGCGATGAGAACAAGATCACAAAACATGACAAGTGTATCAATTGGGGCTCTGAGCAGATGAATAAAATCATAAAGAATTTCCTTGCAAACAGCAAGAAATCAAGTTCAAGCTACTCAACAAGTAAATAACAAAGCGACCCCCCGAGATTTACTCGGGGGGTTAATTTTTTTCAAAACTAATACTATTTAGTTGTTTATATATTTCTCAATAAAGCTCTCAACAGTATTCCAATACATCTCAGGCTCAACAGATGACGAAAGTGCATGTCCTGCTCCGTTAACGGTTAAGCATTCCTTCTCACAGCTTGCGGCAGAATACAATTCGTCAAGCATATCATACGGCACAAGCTCATCTTCCGAGCCGTGTATAAACAAAGTCGGAATACGGCTTTTTTTAACCTGCTCAATCGCACTCGCCTGCTTAAAATTATAACCGTCGTAAAGCTTTGAGAGCTCAGATGCGACATTGAGTACGGGAAACCACGGTATGTGCAAAACGTCCGCTTCACGCCTGAACTCATCCCATTCGGACGTATATCCGCAGTCGGCAATTATGACCTTGACATTTTCAGGCAAAGCTTCGCCCGAAGCCATTAGCACCGTTGCCGCACCCATAGACACACCGTGGAGAATTATCTTAGCATCCGAGTTCCAAGATAAAATGAGCTTTATCCACTCAATAACATCCATACGTTCAGGCCAGCCCATACCGATTTTCGTTCCCTCGCTGTCGCCGTGAGCACGTGCGTCAACCGCTAAAACATTATATCCGAGTGAGTAAAATTTGTTGACAAACCCTGCCATATGCTTTGCCTTACTTGTATATCCGTGACAAACAAGAGCATAATTTGAACTGTCATTCTTAAATAATTTTCCGTGCAAGCGCAACGAAGCAGGCTTAATATAAATATCCTCCCCATGTTCATCATACCATTTTTTCATCTCCGGCGTACCCGTAAGACCGCTGTATTTTGCACTTGAGTCCTCTTCACTTCCGTTTGTGTCGGTTACCTTTTGAACAAGGTTATTAAGCTTGCTCATATGTATAGGCGATTTCGTGTTTATAGCGAAATTATAAAATATCTCTGCCGACGTTACGGTCAATGCCGCAAGTCCGCCTAAAGCACCTAAAATCACACCTGTATTTTTCTTATTCATTTAATTTCACCCACTTTAATATTTTGTTACATTCAAATTGTCACAGAACTTTAATTTCAGCCAATATACTTTGATTTTGTAAGCCGCCGCCTATAAGCATACCCCTGTTAATTCCGCAATCGGCGAAATCCCTGCCGTGGCTTAACTGCAAATAAGTATCGTCTATCATCCTGTTGTTTGTTACGTCGATGCCTATCCAAATACCGTTGTCGTAGACTTCAGCCCAAGCATGAGTCTCCCCTATGCCCTTTTGTATTCCTGCGACATATCGTGCAGGTATGCCGAGTGCTCTTGAAACGGCAATAAAAATATGCGAATAGTCCTGACAAACACCGCAACCGAGCTTTAACGCTTCGTCTGCGGTCGTTTTTATGCTTGTAGCACCGCTTTTGTATTTGAACACATTATGAATTTCCTTCATAATTCGCTGCGCCGTGTCAACAGGAGTTGTAACAAAATCCTGCGGCAAGCTTTCTAAAAACGCTTTAACCGTATCCCCTACTTTCGTATATTCAGAAGGGTATTTATATATCCCGTTGAGCTTCTCGGGCTGCCTTTTTGAAAGGTCTGTCTCCGCAAATCCGTGAACGTTAACTCCGAAATGACGGTGCGGAACGGTTATCCTGTCGGTTAAAACATTATTTCCGAAGCCGTCCTCGGTATATGTGAGATTATTTGACGGAGAAATATCAACGGTTATTTCTTTTATCTTCTGAAATTCATTGTCAAACGGAATACATCTCAACGAATAGCAATGCTTTAGCACATCCGAAGAAAAGCTTATATCCATTTTATAAGTAAATTCAAGCTCTGCCATATTCCACCTCAATACACAACCGTAGTTGTAAACAGCCTTGAAAGCTCATTAAGAATAATATTTTTATCCTCTTCAAACGAGTCTTTTTCAAGAATAATCGAAATTAAGCGATCGGTAGCGTCAACATTACATTCAATGCCCACCTTGTAAAGACGGTTTAACAAAATACTGAATTCCTTTTTTACAAGCTCGGGAGGATATGAAAAACGAGTGTATAAATCAAGCCTTTCAACGCTTCTTCCGAATTTCAATATATTTCTCGAGGTCTCCGATTCAACGTAATCATCTGCACTGCCCCAAAAAGCGAAAATATAATCAAAAACCTGCTGAAGCTTCAAGATAGGCGCATTACTGTACTTGTCCTTTTCGAGTGCATCAACCGCCATTTGAACATAAGACATAGTTTCGCTGCTCAGCTCATTACGCATAATTACCGCATTGTCATACGCCGCAAGTAAATTATGCATTACGGAATTCGGGTCATTTTCATCAAACAGAAAATTACGGATAAACTCCTGCTTATATGAATATTTATTTGCTATTCCGAGCTTAGAGCAAAAGTCCTCATAGTATTTTTCATCTTTATCAATCATTCTGTCATAATACTCGGTAAAAATTTTCAGGGTTGTGTAAACTCTTTCAATATATCTTCCGAGCCAAAACAGATTATCGGTTGATTTTATCGAGATAATACCCATGTGTCCTTGAAGCCTCCTCCCTGTGAAGAATTAACGACGATCGAATCGGCAGACTGTGAAAATCTTGTAAGTCCGCTTCTCCAAACCTTGATTTCCTCGCCGTACAAAACAAAAGCTCTTAAATCAGCTTTTCGGTCAACCTGCTTGTTATCATCCGACAGCACCTTCAAGTCTTGAAAATCAATTACCTCTTGTGCTATAAATCTTCGAGGCTCTTTTTTTATCAACTCTCTGAAACGCTCCAAATCGCTTGCAGACATCGTATTTCCGAAAGCTACTCCGTATCCGCCCGACTCCGAAACATCCTTTATAACGAGTTTTTCAAGGTTTTCAAGCACATATTTTCTGTCATTTTCATAATAAGGAAGATATGTTTGTGCATTTGAAAGTATCGGGTCCTCGTGAAGATAGTATTCAATCATTTTCGGAACGAAATAGTAAATGCCCTTGTCGTCGGCGACACCGTTACCGGGTGCGTTTACAACAGCCACATTCCCTGCCCTGTAAGCATCAATTAAATGCGGAACACCCAACAAAGAATCGGGGTAAAAGGTCATAGGATCGATATATTCATCGGATATTCTGCGATAAAGCGTCCCGACCTTTTTCTTTTCGCCCGAATATTCGCTGTAATAGAGGTAATTGCCCTCTACAAATAAATCCTGAGGCATAGCAAACACAGCACCCGTTTTTTCTGCCAAATAAGAGTGCTCAAAGAAAGCTGAATTATATCTGCCCGGGGTCAAAATTACGTTTATGCCGTCTGTATTGACGTAATCAAAAACCTCTTTAAGCAAATTTCCGTATGAACGATTATCAAACACGGAATTGTTCTGAAATGTGTCGGGACTTGCTCTGCGGCAAAGCTCTCTCGCAATCATTGGATAAGAAGCACCCGACGGAATACGCAAATTATCCTCTAAAACATACCATTTCATATCCTTGCCTTGAACAAGGTCGATACCCGAAATGTGATTAAAAATGTCTTTCGGCGGTCTAATACCCTCGCATGCCGGTAAAAAGCCGACAGAGGTATATACGAACTCCTCGGGGATTATCCCGTCTCTTATGATAAACTTATTTGAATAAATATCTCTTAAAAAGCAATTGAGAGCCTCAACCCTTTGAATAAGTCCCTTTTCAAGAAAGGCAAACTCATTTTTAGGTATAATCCTCGGAATTGTATCAAACGGGAAAAGACGTTCGTTGAAACGGTTATTTTTGTAAATTCCGAATTTAACACCGTAACGAGCGAGCAATTCGTTTATAACTTCCTTATGCTCGATAAGTCCATACATTACAAGACCCCCTTATATATGATGATTATAACAATTTTTAAGTGAATTTACAACAAAAAAATCCGCCAAAAGCATTAAAACTTTGACGGATTTTATAAAATTTCAGCTTATAACGATTTATCCTTGAAATAAGAAGCGTCAACCGCACTTGTAACGGTAGCTTCAAAACCGTTTTCCTGTAAAGCGCATACGCCCTCAATCGTTGTACCGCCGGGCGAGCAAACTCTATCGACAAGCTCCCACGGATGTTCATTGCTTTCAAGGATTTTTTTAGCACTTCCCAAGACGGCCTGCGCCGCAATTTCAAGTGCCTGCCCTTTTGCAAGTCCGTTTTTAACCCCTGCTCTTGCAAGCGAGTCAATAAACATATATGCATATGCAGGAGAGCAACCGGCAATCGCACTGAAAATCGAAAATTTTTCCTCTTCGATTGAAACGACCTTACCGAAAGAAGAACAGAGCTTTTCAACAAGAGCCTTTTGTTCATCATTTACCAAAGCATTACAGCAATATGCCGACATAGCCTCAAGCACAGTTGCGTTTATATTCGGCATAACACGTGCAACAGGCACATTTGAACCGAGCAAGCTGTTTATTTCCGCAACCGATTTTCCTGCGGCGATTGAAATTACAAAAGTGCCTTTGTTATTTATGTTCTTTGAAACCGACGGAAGAAGCGAAGCAAACACATTCGGCTTAACTGCCAAAACAACAGTATCAACGCTGTTTATAAGTTCTAAGGCATCAGCAGCAGCGTTAACTCCCAATTCGGTTTTCAACTTATTAACTTTTTCTTCATTTATGTCACAAACATAAATATCGTTCGGTGCAAATTTTCCGCTTTTTACAGCACCGCCGACTATTGCTGACGCCATATTACCTGCGCCGATAAAACCAATTTTCATATCATTCACCATCTTTTAACTCAGAAGTACAATGCGGACATCTTGTAGCCGAAATATCGATTTCCGACTTGCAATAAGGACAAGTCTTTGTCGTCGGCTTTTCCTCTACGGGTGCTTCCTCTTTTTTGAGCTTATTTGAAATACTGTTTATTGATTTAACAAGGAGAAATATGACAAATGCCATTATCAAAAAATTGATAACCGCACCGATAAACGTACCGTAATTGAGCGTTGCTACACCTGCTGCATTTGCTTCTGCCGAAGTTGCGTAATCTCCGCTTCCGAGAGCGATAAACCAATTATTGAAATCAATGCCGCCCGTCAAAAGACTGATAACCGGCATAAGAACATCATCAACCAAAGATTTAACAATCGCCTGAAAAGCACCGCCGATAATAACGCCGACAGCAAGGTCAAGAACATTGCCTCTCATTATAAATTCCCTGAACTCAGCAACAAAGCCATTCTTTTTGCTCATTTTCATCATCCTTGTTATTTTTATTTAAGTATAGCACATACTTTTTTTAATTGTCAAACACCGCTTAAATCAAATTTCGGAATAAAATCGGTCTGTGCCGAAGAACGCTCCTGCATAAAACCGTTTTCAAAACCCAAGCGTTCAAACTCGTCAATAACCTTTTGATATTCGGCAGTTACAATCCGTCTGTTAAGCTCCTTATATTCGGTTTTTACGTAAGGCACATATTGGCTCATCAGACTTATATATGTATCAATTGGTAAATTGTCTTTAATCCAACGCAAAATTTTAATAGATTGATCGGTATTTTTAGGTAAAACAAGATGGCGGATAATCATTCCTTTTTGCATAATACCGTCTTTGATTACCGATTTTCCTACTTGCCTTTGCATTTCAAGAACAGCCTTTGAAGCCTTTTCAAAGTAATTTTCGGCATTGGAGTACTTTTTAGAAACATCGCTATCAAAATATTTCAAGTCGGGTAAGTAAACGTCAATAAGGCCTTGCAAAGAGCGAATACTCTCAACATCATCATATCCACCCGTGTTATATACAACGGGAACAGACGGCTTGTACTCGCTAAAAACCTCTTTAATAAACGGAACAAAGTGCGTGGGATTGACAAGATTGATTGTATGAGCACCTTGATTTTCAAGTCGTTTAACAATATCTATAAACTCGGATTTTGAAACCTGCTTTCCGAAATTTTCGTGGCTTATTTCAAAATTCTGACAAAAGACGCAACGAAGATTGCACCCCGAGAAGAAAATCGCACCCGAGCCTCTTTCTCCGCTTATGACAGGCTCCTCCCAAAGATGAAGCGAAGCCCTCGCAAGAACCGCATTATATGGCATTTTGCAAAATCCACGAGAAAATTCGCCGATATTTCGTTCAACATTGCACTTTCTCGGACAAGCATTGCAAATTGGCATTCCCCCACCTCACTTTCGAAAAATATTTTAGCATATTTAGCCTAATATTACAAATATTATTTGACAAATCACATTTGGTTTGGTAAAATATTATCCGTTGTGAATAAGGAAGCGTATCGAAGTGGTCATAACGGGCCTGACTCGAAATCAGGTAGCCTTCACGGGCTCGTGGGTTCGAATCCCACCGCTTCCGCCATTGATAACCGTAATCATAAGATTGCGGTTATTTTCTTTTTATGATATTATATTTTTATAATATACTTTGGAGGTACATAATGAGTTCAAATTTTCTCGATTCATATAAGCAACTTGATAAACTTTGTGATGAAATCTTAAATAATATATTTAGTATATCTGGTAAATCCGGTGTAACTTCTTATATTGATGAAATGGAAGATATTACTCAAGGCTCTAGATTTGTTAACAGCTGGGATAGAGACTTAAAACAGTTAAAATATTACCGCCGGGTTCGTAATAAAATAGTACACGAACCTAATTGCACTGAAAAAAACATGTGTAAGCCCGTTGATGTCCAGTGGCTAGACAATTTTTATTCTCGCATAATGAATCAAACCGATCCTATTTCGTTATACAGCAAAGCAACAAACACAAGTGTTAAATCAAAAAAGCATGCTGTTCAAGAAGCAAACGATTGCCCTGCTCAATATGCAAATGATCGTTCTGTTCAAATAAATAATAACTATAAAAAACAAAAAGAAACTAAAACACCTACAGGGTGGGTATTATTTATAATAATTGCAATTATTATATTTTTTATTCTTAATATGCGATATGGGATTATTAAATAAAATCGGCAGCAGTTTTCAAAACATGTGTATATGACAAAAAAGACGATTGCCTTTGCAATCGTCTTTTTACTGTTTATTCTTTGGCAAGCTCGGTAAATCTGCTTACTAATTCATCATATTCCTGCTTATTTTCGCTTGAAATTTTTCCGCTTTCCAAAACCTCTTTTGAAAAGGCTTTTACAAAATCCTTTTCACTGTCTGCCCCGTTTATATTTACAGAATAAAGAGCGTTACAAAGCCATACAAGCTCCTTTGTGGTTGTTATATTTGAAAACCATGCACGACATTCCGTTTCAAATTTCTCATTCATTCCTAAAGCCTGTAAGGCGGTAAGATATTGACTGTGGAAGCTGACATCGGATTTACCTACATCCGATTTCAAATACATTTCGCCGTATGTAACAAGCTTTTCCGTGTATTCTTTGTTTTCATACAAGCTGTCATCCTGTAAAGCCGAGCAGAGAAAAATCAGTGTTTTGTCCTTATGATTTATTTTGTACTGCGCTTCTAAAACCTGTACTTCCTTTTCAGGATTTTTCGAAAACAAATCCGAAAATACCGTGCTTTCCGAATAAAAGACTCCAAAGGCTCCCAACACAATCACAGCTAAAACAACAGCAATAATTATTGAAATCTTTTTGCTCTTACTTTTCATAATAATCCTCCTGAATTTACTTATTTATTTTTTTGCGATATTATACATCATCAATAAACGACATATAAAGTGTTATCATATTTCCCCCTCATAATATACAACAAAACAAACTTATATTTATGTGACAATATTTTATAATATTGTGCATTATTTATTTATCAATGTCAACTTACAAATTACAGATTGATTTATATTTGTTACAATGATATAATGGATTTAAATCATTTGAGGGGTGATTCTATTGAAAAAAACAAAAGAAAACAACACCGAGACCCAAAGCGTTCATCCGAATAAAATCGGCATTAAGGAAGGCATGGGATATATGCTCGGCGACGCAGGAAACCTGTTCGTGCTGACATATGTTTCGTCGTTCCTTAAAGTCTTTTATACGGATGTTTTGCAAATTGCTACCAACAAGGTTGCAAATCTGTTCTTGATAACCCGTCTTTGGGACGCTATCAATGACCCGATGTGGGGCTCGATTGTTGCAAAAAAAAGACCTAACAAGGACGGAAAATACCGTTCCTATTTGAAGTGGCTTGCAATTCCCCTTGCTTTATCCCAGCTTATCTGCTTTATGGATGTAAGCAAGTTCACGAATCGTGATTGGGTAATTCTACTGTTCGCATATGTTACATACATTGCGTTCGGTATGCTCTACACGGGAATGAACGTACCTTTCGGCTCGCTTGCATCGGTTATCACGGACGATCCCGAGGGCAGAACCTTGCTTTCCACCTTCAGGACAATCGGCGGCGGAATCGGCGGTGCTGCTCCCCTGCTCCTCGCACCTTTTATCATCTACACAAAGGTCAGCGACGGAAACGGCGGAACATACAACGTTGCAAATTCAAAGGGAATGCTTTTATTTGCGGTTGCAATGGCAGCGTGTGCAATTATTTTCTATTTCTCCTGCTACGCAACAACCAAAGAACGTGTACCGTCAGAGGCAGATCCGCATGTTGACCTTAAAAAGACATATCTCGGTATGCTCAAGTCAAGACCGTTTGTTGTTCTTGCACTTACAGGTATTCTTATCAGCGGTCAGCTTCAGTTTGCTTCACTTAACCAATACCTTTACAAAAACTATTTCTGTAATACAAGCCTTTCGGTAATAGGCACGATTGCGCAGTATCTTCCTATGGCGCTTATGATTCCGTTTGTTCCGAAGCTCGTTAAGAAATACGGCAAAAAAGAGTTAAGTGCAGTTGGTGCTTTCTTCTCTGCCGCAGCTGCAATCGCTTGCTTTGTTATCAAGCCCGGCAGAGATCAATCATGGTTGTTTATGATTTTATTGTTCATTATCGGCTTTGGCTACTCCTTCGTTTCAATTACAAACTGGGCAGTTGTTGCGGATGTTATTGACTATCAGGAGTACAAAACAGGTATTAAGAGCGAAAGCGCAATTTACGCAGTTTATACCTTCTGCCGCAAGCTTGGACAGACAATCGCAGACTACGGCGGACTTATGCTTCTCGGCAAGGTTGGCTATGATGTTCAGATAATGGCCAACGCAGGCTATGTCGAGGGTGTCAGCGAGGGTATTCTCAAGGTTTGTACGCTTATCCCTGCAATTACATACACACTTATTTTCATTCTTTACAAATTTGCATATCCGCTTACAAAGGAACGCCTTGAACCTATTTATGAAAAGGTTCACAGCTCCCATATAGTAGAAGCAAGTATTGAAGTTGAAACACTTCCGGAATAATCAAATAAATTTAATGGGAGCTCTGAAATATGAGCTCCCATTTTTTGTAAGCGATTGTCACAAGCGATAATACTCACGACTTATATTTATTTTCGGCGATGCCCCCCTATTTTTGATTTTTCATAAAAATAAATCTATATAAACAAAAAAATGTCTTGACATATCGGCGTTATAACTGTATAATATTTAAGCGGTTTGAATAGGGGCCAGTAGCTCAGTTGGTTAGAGCATCCGGCTCATAACCGGACGGTCCGGGGTTCGAGTCCCTGCTGGCCCACCACTATTAAACCGCATAATATAGGGGTATAGCTCAGTTGGTAGAGCAGCGGTCTCCAAAACCGCGTGCCGAGGGTTCAAGTCCTTCTGCCCCTGCCATTGATATAAAGCCATTTCGTAGTATATGGCTTTATTTTTTTTGCTTTTTTTCTAACACTTTTTCTAACACAAAAGAATTATGCGTTAAGAACATTTGACAAGGTATCAGTTATTCCCTGTTTACGCTTAATATCTAAATGTGCATAAGTATTTGCAGTTGTCTGAATATCGAAGTGTCCTAACCACTCTTGAATATCTTTCAGAGTAAACCCCTGAGCGTTTAACAGACTTGCACAACTATGTCGCAAATCGTGAAAGCGAATGTGCTTAAAGCCGTATTTCGCAAGTATCTGCTTATGCTTTTTAGAAATATAATTCGGGCGGTAAGGCTCGCCGTTTTCAAGTTTGAATACATAATCATTTTTAATATATTCTTTGCCAAAAAGCTTTCTATTTTTTATTTCGTCAGCTTTTAGTTCTTTGAAAATTGTATTGTTTATTGAAATATGATATACTTAATTTATGTAAAAATATTTTTTATTTATTCTGCAAGGAGCAAGAAATGGAACACAGGGGACGGTTCTCTGTGTTCTTTAAATTTTTCTTACTATTGCAAAGCTAATTCATAGAAAAGCTGTTACTTATACGCACCTTTTATTTTGCACAATTGTTCACTTTATCTATAACATAGTCAGCCATAGCAGATGAAGCTTCGTCAACACAATCAAAATAAAGCCTGCGCTTAATATTCTTTTTCGACCTGCGAGTTGTTATGTTTAATAAAGAACAGGGCTTATCTCCTTTTTCGGTTGAAATAAACAAAGCCGTAATTTTTTTCCCGAAAAGCTTATAAGTAAATTTGTAACATTCCTTTATTTCCGAATAATACAATTTGTATCGCATTATTCCTTTTCTGTAACAAATCAAGTCATTTTCTCTTGCGATAAATTCGGTTGTTGATTTGTAATAAACAGGATATATAAAAACAAAAACGGGAATTCCGACAGCAAGAAAATGCACCGCAAAAGTATCGGAAACCCAGTAAAATATTTTCTCAAATATATTAAAGTTGCGGTAAAATCCTATATAATCCTCCAAGCCGATTACAGACAGCATTACGAGGAAAGAAATAAATACCATAACCTTTATCAGTTTGAGCCAAGGCGAAAAACGCTGCGAAACCTGTGTTATCATATTTCCTCCAAAAAATCTAAAAAACGTATCCAAAGCAGAGCGATTCGGCAGGCACTTTGTGACATATTAGCACAAAGTGCCTTGTTTACATCTTTGCCTATTCCATATGTTCCTCAATTTTGTCAATAACATACATTGCCATTTCTTCCGAAACTTCGTTAACACATTCAAAGTAAAGCTGGCATTTTCTGTTTTTGAACCTATGTGCCGTAACACCCAATATTGAACACGGACGCTTGCATTTTTCTGTCGCCACAAACAACGCAGTAACTCTTGTCGAAAGATTTCCGTATGTAAATTTACGATAATCTTTAATTTCGGAATAGTACAGTTTATAAAGAAGCTTTCCGTTTCGTGAACAGACAAGACAATCTTCGGTTGCAGTCACTTCAATCGTTGATTTATAGTAAAATGGATAAGCTGATGAGAAAGTAAATAGGAATATCAAGAAAAATAAATCATCACCATCAATATAAGTGGTATAAAGCAACCGAAAAAAATCTTTTATGTTGGTTATTGTATCTAAGTCGTAATACATTATGCCAAAAATTATTAAGACCCATGCAATAATTGTTATTGAAAACATCTCTATGGTAAAAAATCTAAACAAGTGAGATACTCGTGTTTTCATGCCATAGCCTCCTCTACTACCTGTAAGCACATATCAAAACAGATTCCAAGTGAACATGCCTGTGCACCTGTAAAAGCCGAAGTAATAGCCAATCCGGCATTGTGAGCAGGTTCAAAGAATTTTTCTAAGAAGGTTGCACTGGCAGGTAATTTACTTGCAGCAGCAGACGCTAATTTTCCTGCGCCAAAACCAATCAAGTTGGAAACGGCACCGACAGTCGCAGCATGAACAATTTCCTTTTTGTTGATTTTGGAACACAGGGGACGGTTCTCTGTTGGAACACAGGGGACGGTTCTCTGTGTTCTTTAAATTTTTCTTACTATTGCAAAGCTAATCCCCGTCAACCTACTAATTTGCCTTATTGACAAACCTTTTTCCTTGAAATTTGTAATAAACTTATCTCTGTATTTTATATCGAGTTTTTGAAATTCTGCGATATTATTACAGCCGGAAATATTTTCAATAATTCTTTTTGCTTGTTCATCAGTTACACGGATTTTTTGATAATTTTCAATTTCAAGGCACTTGTCTGAATTTTTTTCATTTGTATAACGTTCAAGCTCGTTTTTTGAAATCATTTTAAATGCAAAATCCGTATCTGCAATTTGAGAATTTGAAGTGTATTCCCTATAGCTACTGTACTTGTATTCAATAACTTTTTCGCAAATTCCTGCTTTAACAGGATTTTGATGAATATAGCGAAGAACCATTAAAAAATAACTATCATCTTCAACCGGCTCGCTCTTGAAACGATCTTGAAACAAATGTCCTATGCGCTGATATTTCACATTATACCAGTATACATATCTGCCGGCTATTCGTTTAAAAATCTGTTCAAGAGATTCTTTTTCCGGCTTAATCAGTAGATGAATGTGATTTCCCATAAGGCAATAAGCAAACAATTTGTATCCACAAATATTCTTACAATCTTTTAGCACCTGAAGAAATTTATCATAATCTTCGGTATCTTCAAATATTTGTTGCTGGTTTATTCCACGAAGCATTACGTGATATATACCGCTTTCACTTTTCTGTCTAGCATGTCTTGGCATTTCTATCACCCAGTTTAATCTTACTGCACTATTGCTCAGTTGTCAACACACAGAACCGTCCCCTGTGTTACAAAAATCAACACTACTGTAATTTTTCATATAAAACCGCAGTTTGTTAATTAACTGCTACAATTCTTCCGTCTGATATTTCTATAATCCTATCGCAAGTTTTCGCTATGTTCATATCGTGAGTAATAATCAGCACCGTTTTTCCTCGTTTGCAAATCGACTTGAAACACTCAATAATCTCTTTCCCGGTTTCTGAATCAAGTGCACCGGTCGGTTCATCAGCAAGCAAAATATCAGGGTCGTTTACTATTGCCCTTGCAATCGCAACACGCTGTTTTTGTCCCCCTGAAAGTTCAGAAATTCTTTTATTTTTCAATTCGGATATTCCTATCAATTTTAATGCGGATTCAACCTTAATTTTATATTCGCGCTGTTTTGTTTTGCTAAAAACAAGTGGTATAATCACATTCTCATATACGGTTTCTTCTGCAAGCAACCCATAATCTTGTAAAACATATCCAAAGCACTTGTTTCGCAAGGCAGCTCGCTGTTTATCATTATAATTTTCTACTGAAATACCATCTAAGTAGTATAAGCCATTACTCGGTGAATCGGCAAGTCCGATTATATTTAAAAGCGTTGTTTTGCCTGCCCCGCTCGTACCACATATAGATACCATTTCCCCACGAGCTATATTAAGGCTTACTTCATAAAGTGCCTTAAATTCATTAGGCTTATTCAAATTATAAGTTTTGTCAATGTGCTCAAGACGAATAATATCACTCATTCCAATCCTCCATTAAAAAACTGTATAGGTGCAGTGTGCCTCATTTTAATATATAACGGCAAATTTGAAAGCAATATAAAGATTAAAACAAATCCAAATGAAACAAGTATTATAGGAATAGAAAAAGCAAACTCATCAACCGTCGCAAAATGACGAATTAACATAATTATTCCTACACTTAAAACATATGACAGTCCCAACATAATCAGACTCCGTATTACAAGTATTACTGAAATCATACTAAATGTCATACCGCAAAGGTAATATATTCCAAAACGTTTTTCGCAAAATCTCAAAGCCAAAAAATTATTTGAAGAAACATTTATCATTGTTATCAACATAAGCACCACCGTAAATGCCGCAAAGAAACTAACAATACTCTTATTTTCAGTTTTTTCTTCCAAAAGCATTTCCGAAAATGAATGTATTTCACCGTCCGATTCAAATAATTCTTTAACCTGTTTATCCGAAAGATTTTTTGAATTCTCAAAAATGCCGCATTTTAATTTAGTAGAATTTGACGATTTGAAATTATCGCTTTCGGTAAATATCACGGTATTCTTTGGCTTTTCGTAAAGAAGTTTAAGCGTGAGTCCCTCCGCTCCAGAAGCCGAAAACTTGTTAATTTGCTCATCGCAGTGTAAGACACCTTGAATTTTGAGCGATATGTTTTCTTCTCCATACTGAATATTGAGTATATCTCCTTTTTTCATTCCGGTTTTTTTATAAACATCATAAGAAATCAAACAATTATTTTTACCAAGTTCACGACAAACACCGCCATTTTTAAGCCTTAAATTACTTTCTCGCAAATAATCCGCAGGATATGAAAAAACAGTTAAATTATCATTTTTATTAAGTGATGCAGAAAAACTGTCAAAGAAACGAACATTTTTAGATTCATCTACCACTGCTAAAGGATTTTCTATTCCGTAACTATAATAATAACAATTGAAAAGCCCTGAGTTTTCCACCTTATTCGAAAGACTTTTCGCTGTAATTACAGTGCCTACGCATATATTAAACAGTACAACAAAAGCAGTAATTTGAAAAATCAGCAAAAGGGATTTAAAAGCATCTAATGACAGCAAACGGTATGCCTCTTTAACGAGTTTCATGCTTTTTCACCTCCTTGATACAAGAAAACATTGAAAAAACACTTAACACTGTTACAAGAACTCCCAATAAAAAAACTGTATAAATATTCAATGGATAATCAATGCCAAAATATTTTAATATCGGATAAGTAATTAAGTATATGCAAATCGAAAGTACAAAGGAAATGATTGAAAATGTTAAAATCATTTCAAGTATATCAACACAAATATAAAATTTCGTTGCCCCATACATTCTGTAA
>OQWI01000009.1_pt1 | contig 93760 bp, 94 predicted proteins | sample 1691551 | NCBI WGS metagenome assembly OQWI01 (sample SAMN03418259, study PRJEB22391) | human gut metagenome | biome: human-gut; feature: organic feature; material: feces | host: Homo sapiens | place: Tanzania | collected 2013-01
ACCTACCTATAGACTGGGATAAAACTCTTAAACTATGGTATGAAGATGAGGAAGCCTATAAGGAAAAAACACTGGTTAAAGTGGAGGAAAAAGAAATTTTTAAAGTCTACTATAATAAGCAGTTAGCAGACTATAATAATCAGGTCTTCTATGAATTTAATGTCAATAGAGACCTGAAGAAGAGATTAAAACAAAGAATAAAAGAAGGGAAGATAGATGCTTTCAAGATATAATTATGGTAAAAGAATATAACTACATAAATATAAGAGAGGTTCTGAGTAGAGTATTAAGACATCCTCTTCTTCAAGATGTGACCCTTGAGCAAGCTGTACAATATACCATTGACTTTATTGGTATATTTGGTATGCCAAAGTTATATCAAGATAAGGAGAAAGTACTTCATATAGAGGACTTTAGAGCAAAATTGCCATGTGACCTAATATCTATCAATCAGATTAAGGAATGTAAGACTGGTGTATGTCTTAGAAGTATGACAGATAATTTCATGCCAAGAGAACACTATGATAGAAGTACTGGCTACAAGACATCACAAGAGTTATCCTTCAAAACACAAGGACAAGTACTATATGTGTCCTTCAAGACAGGGGATGTATCAGTGTCCTATAAGGCAATTCCAGTAGATAAGGATGGATTCCCACTACTTATTGACAACCCTGTATTTCTGAAAGCACTTGAGGCATATATCAAGAGAGAGGCATTTACTATTCTATTTGATATGGGTAAGATTGCTCCTGCTGTACTACAGAATACTCAGCAACAATATGCTTGGTTAGCTGGTCAATTGCAGAGTGAATTTACTATTCCATCACAGTCTGAGATGGAGAGTATATCAAGAATGTGGAATACACTTGTACAAAGAACAAGTGAATTTAATAATGGATTTTCATCTCTTGGTAATAAGGAATACATTAAATTACAATAACTATGCAGAAAGTTGTACAATTCAAAACAAAAGGAATGCAGAGGGACTTATCAGCTTCTGCATTTAACTCTGGATATTCTTATGAGAATAAGAATATTAGAGTAATGCCAACTGATGAGAGTACTCTGCTTAGTTTGATAAATGAGAGAGGAAATAAGAAATCAAATATAGCAGGTGTAGGAGATTATATTAAAGGCATTCCTATTGGACAAGCTGTGATTAACAATGAGTTAATTATATTTACATGTGGAGATAAGTCTATTTTGGATGCTGATGTAGAAGCAGAAGAACTATCCATTAATGACATAACAACAAAGGAAGAAGTAGTTGATATTGACTATCCATTTGAAGATAGAATTTACAAGCTGTGGTTTAATAATGGTGCATTAACTGGAAAGAGATTATTTAGGGGGGATTTAGGATTCAATTATAAGCATCCTATAGAAACTATCTCATTCTATGAGAATACTGATATTAGAAAGGTATATTGGACAGATGGATTGAATCAGCCAAGAGTAATTAACATAGCTGCTGCATCTGATGTAGTAAGCAAGTGGAATACTGATTCATTCAACTTTGTAAGAACACTTAGTCTTAATGAGAAAGTAACTATTGAAAGAAATATTGTAGCCAATGGTAGTTTTGCTCCTGGGGTTATACAATATGCTTTTACTTACTTCAATAAGTATGGTCAAGAGAGTAACATCTTCTATACTTCTCCACTTTACTACATCTCATATAATAATAGAGGTGCAAGTCCTGAGAATAAAGTAAGTAATAGTTTCAATATAGAGGTGACTAATGTAGATAAGAGATTTGACTACATCAGAATATATTCAATACATAGAGCAAGCATAAATGCAACTCCAGATGTTAGGAGAGTTGTAGATTTAGCTCCTCCTACAGGAAGGTCAAAATATAAGCTTAGTAGTTATGAGATTAATCTTCCAGCTAATAAGATGACTATGTGTAGGATAGGTAGTGGTGCTGAAAAGACACTTAACCAATATGAGCCTTCTCATTCAGGGTCAAACTATAAATCTTGGACATTTGATACTAATGAATATTATGGTATAAACTTTGGAGGTGACTACCTGACTTGGAGTACAGGCACATCATTCATTATTACTATTATCAATGGTAATAGGGCAAGTATGCAATTGGCTAATAGTGGGGATATGAATGGTGCTCTTAGTATAGCTAAAGTCACTTACACTGACAATGGCTCATCAGGAGATTCAGTAGACCCTACTGAGTTATTGTATATAGGAGGTGAAGAAGTAGTATTTGGCACAATGACTCAAAAGGACAATACTCTGTTCCTTGGAGACATTGAGACAAAGAGGAAAACTCTTGACTCTACTATTAGAAGCTACTTCAAAGGTAAGAGCATTACCTTCTCTACCTATAATAAGAGTATAAGTTCTCCAGAAGCCAAGGGCTATTATCCTTATAGTAACCAACTCAAGATGAACTCTTATCAGTTTAAGACATTCAAATACCTTGAGTATTACAGATTTGGTATTCAAGCACAGCATTATACAGGTAAATGGTCTGAACCTATATGGATTAATGATGTTAGAAATACTGTACATATAGATACTACTTTCTATAGTTCCAATAATATTGGTTTACCTGTAGCAGAGTTTACATTAGATGATAGTACTATTATCAGTAGGCTCCTTAACAATGGATATGTTAGGATAAGACCTGTTGTAGTATATCCTACTATTAATGATAGAGAGGCTGTATGTCAGGGTATATTATGTCCTACTGTGTATAATATATCTGATAGATTTGGTAACTCACCATTTGCACAATCATCTTGGTTTACGAGACCTAATGCACCATTTGATGAATATAAAGCCTTCCATTATCATCAAAATGATGAGGGTGCTTGGAGTGGAGACTGGGCAGGATTAGGACAATACTTAGGAAATCCATCTGCATATTCAAGGGCAGGCATCATGTCTAATAACAGGACTATAGTTACTTTAGGAGAAACACAGTACAATATTGATGTAGTTAATAAGGGAGCTTGGGCTGAGTTTAGACATAATAGACCTATTCCAGGCAATAGTAATAGAAATGCAGAAATCCAATGTATTTGGAATCCTCCTTCTGGTCCTTATGTTAATGACACTGCAACTGACTCAGATGTTGCAAGTTGGGTATCTAATAATGCAGAAAATTACTACATTGACCAATCAATACTGACTTTCCACTCACCTGACATTGAATTTGATAATGAAGTAAGAAGTATTGATACATCAGGATTGAAACTAAGGATAGTAGGTATGGTTCCCCTAACTGCATTTGCCTCAGATGTTGATATTCAAACTTCTACTCCTGTTAATAACTTCTATGATAGTTCAGAGTTGCCTGCTGGATTCTATAAAGAGCCTGTTGGTGTAGAGAATAATTTTAGTCATGATGGGCTTGGGGCACATCTTGGTAATTCTCACTTTGGGTGGAGAGGATTAATTTCTGGGGCATTCTGGTTTGATGAATTAACTGCATACAAGAAAGATACAGGCAATACCAGTCACTATACTACTGGATTTGTTGTATATCCTTGGCACAGAAATGGCTCACTTAATAACACTAAGTTTGCTACTGATGGGTATAGGTCAGCTATGCTTGACAAGAAGAAGATGTCTAATATGAGGTATTCATATAAGTCAGTCTACTTGGATTCAGGTAATATATGGAAGGCTTATGTGAGTGGTAATGGTACAAGAACTGGTATATCAGGAGTTGCAGTATTTGATTCTAATGAAGTATCACTTGTTAGATTACCTGCACAAGAAAACTCAGGTCTTACAGATATTAACTACTATGGTAATGTAGACAAGCTTCTTACTATCTCAAGAATTGGTGATAAGAAGGATGGTTATCCTATTATGACTACTGGAGTTCAAAGTGCAGAGACTAATGCACATACCTTATTTAGTGGTAATTATATGCAGGTAGATAGTAAATTTACTGACCAAATTACAGGTACTGACCCTGTTAGAATCAAGTATAAGTCTACTCCTCATGCTGTGTTAGCTCTAAACTATACTACATCAGGTGCTCAGAGGATATTACCTACTATCAAGGATGGTGATTATAATGATACTTGGTTTGTAAATGTACAGAATACAAGTGCTCCAAGTGGACAACACATGTATTGGGATAAATCAGGAAGTACTAAGAGTGTATCACAAGATACTATTATTACTGGTGCCCCAAGGGGTCCTATATCTGCTGTATCGAGTATTCAACATGGATGGCTGTGGTTAGGAGAATTGTATAATGATAGTGTACAGAACAGGTTTGGTGGTCAGACAGAAGAAGCCTTTGAGAATAATACATGGCTGCCTTGTGGAGACCCAATTTCTCTTGTAGATACTAACAATAGAGTCAAGAGTAGTATTACTATCAGGTGGGAAGAAGGTGATACCTATTTCCAAAGATATGACCATATCAAGACCTATCCTTTCACCCTTGAAGACCAGAATGCAGTAACTGATATTGTATCATTCATGTGTGAAACAAGGGTAAATATTGATGGTAGATATGATAGAAATAGAGGACAGACAAGTAATTTCTCAATTACTCCTGAGAACTTTAACTTGATGAATGATGTATATTCTCAACCTAATAATTTCTTCAACTATAGGACAATTAATCCAAACAAGTTGAACTTGGATAACTTCCATAATTCAATTACTTGGACTAAGACTAAAACTGCTGGAGAGTTAATAGATACTTGGACTAACATTACTCTTGCATCTACTCTTGACCTTGATGGAGATAAGGGAAGTGTAAGGGCACTAAGAAGGTTTAATAATAATATACTTGCCTTCCAAGATAGAGGTATCAGCCAAATCCTGTATAATGAGAATATGCAGATTTCCTCTACTGATGGAGTCCCTATTGAGATTGCAAATAGTGGAAAGGTTAATGGTAAGAGATATATCTCTGATAGAATAGGATGTACTAATAAATGGTCCATGTGTGAAACATCTAATGGTATTTACTTTATAGATGACATCACAAAAGGTATATTCTTATTCAATGGTCAGTTGGATAATCTATCTGATAAATTAGGTTTCCACTCTTGGATTAACAGAGCTTCTGATAGTATAGATATATGGAACCCAGTAGACTTTGATGGATTTGTTACCTACTATGATAAGGTTAATGGTGATGTATTCTTCATCAGTAAAGAGGAGTGTTTAGCATTCTCTGAGCCATTAGGTCAATTCAGCTCATTCTATAGTTATGAGAGGATGCCTTACTTTACTAACCTTGAAGACAGGGGAATTGCTCTTAATGTTGAAGGTACAGGTACATTGTATAGACCTTGGTTGCATAATGAAGGAGACTATAATATGTTCTTCGGAGTATATCAACCATTCTATACTACTGTAATAGCTAACCCAGATATGCCTGTAGACAAGATATTCAATAACCTTGAGTTCAGGTCAGATAGCTGGGATAAGAATGGTAATCTACTTAATACAACATTTGATACTCTAACTGTGTGGAATGAATATCAACAAGGTACTTCTACTCTAAATAATATCTTAGGAAGACCTTCCGACCTAAAGAGAAAGTTTAGAATTTGGAGAGCTAATATACCAAGGGCTAATGCTGCTGGTTCTACTAAGAAAGGTAGAGATAGAATGAGGAATCCTTGGTTATATATCAAGCTATCTATGGAGGAAGAGAATGTAAACAAAACTGTATTGCATGATATGATTGTGCATTACTTTGAGTAATAATAGGAGGGAAGGTAAGTTTATTACTTATCTTCCCTTTACTTTTTGGATAATATCCTTGTATAATTCAAATACTTTGTTTATCTTTGCAAACAAATTAGTATGATATGGCTAAAAGAAAAGTTATAAGAAAGTCTAATAGACCATTTACATATAACCCCCATTACTATGCTTGGGGTGGTGATTTCAAGAATGCTTTAGGTGGAACTAAGCCTTTTGACTTGAAAGGTACTTTCAGTGGTGGCAATGTTGCTGGTATGCTGAAAGGAGGCTTGGCAAGTGGCATAGGTAGTGCAGTGGGTAATATTGCAGGTGGTGCTATTGGAGGAGGACTTGAATCAGGTGCAGGTAGTGCAATTAGTAATATTGGTGGCACCATAGGTGGTGCAGTAAGTACAGTTAATCCTGTACTTGGAGGCATTATATCTGCTGGTACTGGTATTATTGGGGGTCTTACAAATAGAATGTTTGGCTCCAAGTTAAATAAAGAGAAAATTGCTGAAGTTGAAGGAAGCAACAAGGCTATAAATACTGTTATGGTAGATAACAGCAGTACTGATTCTATAGAAGACCAATGGGCTAATCAAGATTTTGGAGCAGATTTCTCTAAATCAGATATTGGTAAAGATGGTTGGTTCAGCAATAAGGCTAAAAACAAATATAAGGAACTAAAGAAACAACAAGATATAGCAAGAAATAGAGCATTAACTTCTTATGAGAATGCAGCAGATGCAGCAGATACTCAGTCTGACCTTAATGCTATGGCAAGCTTTGCTGCCTTTGGTGGTCCTCTTGGTATATGGGGAGGATATGGAAATGGGGCAATAGACTATGAGTTAGCTAAAGAGAACTTGAGTATTAAGGCTCTTAATGCTGCAAATAAAGGCAGATTGACTTCATTACCTAACTCATTTGAATCTCCAGAGTTGAATACATTTGCTGACGGAGGTAAGATATATATTAAACCCTCTAAAAAAGGAACCTTCACAGCAGCAGCTAAGAAGCATGGAAAGTCTGTACAATCATTTGCTTCACAGGTATTAGCTAATAAGGAAAATTATTCTCCTGCTATGGTTAAGAAAGCTAACTTTGCAAGAAATGCAAGTAAATGGAAACACGCAGATGGTGGACCTCTTAAAAAGGGAAGATATGAAGATTGGTACAAAACAGTTCCTGCTGATAGGAATGATACTACTTCTTATAATCTTAAAAGAGCTTATGAATTAGCTCCTTATGATGAGCTTGAAGCATGGAGAACTTCTTCTATTAGAGACTTAAATGAGGGTAAAAACCATCTTAGAAGTGTTTATCTTAATCCTAATACAGGAGTATATGAGTTTATGAAATCTAAAAATCATCCAACTTTACATTTTGAGACTGACTGGTATAATAGTAATGACCCAGAAGCAGTTAAATTCAGAAAGGATTATGATTTAGACATGTCTGGAGATTACTACAAATATGTTCCAAAGAAAAAAGCCTTTGGAGGAAATTTACTTACTCATGGTGCTGAGTGGGATAATGGTCTCAGAGTAATTGGAAATGGTGGAACTCATGAGGAGAATCCAATGGAAGGTGTACCTATGGGAATGGATGCAGAAGGGACTCCTAACCTTGTAGAGCAAGGAGAGGTAATCTTCAATGATTATGTATTCAGTAACAGAATGTTTGCTGATGGTGGTCTATTGGAGAGCTTTAATCTTCCTAAATCCTATGATGGTTATTCATTTGCTGCAATAGCAGAGAAATTAGGTGATGAATCAAAGGAGAGACCTAATGACCCAATAAGTAAGAGAGGACTCCTAAGTTCTATGTCCAGACTACAACAAGCCCAAGAGACTGTAAGGCAACAGGCTCAAGGGGGTCAAGAAGGAATACAATATGCTCATGGTGGTAGAATGGGTACATTATTTGATGGCTATGGGTCAGATACTAATTTCTTAAAAGCTTCACATTTAGGAGTACCTATAGAGGATATACAAACAGCAGAATCTACTATTGATAAAGAAACTAATGATAAACCTAATGATAAAAAACTTAGCCTTACTGCACTAAGATATGCTCCTGTAGTAGGTGCTGCAATAGGATTAGGTCAGAATTTATTCAGTAGACCAGATTATACAAGTGCAGATACAATACTTGAAGCAGCTAATCAAGCAGGTAATTATACTCCAATAGGTTATACTCCAATAGGTAACTACTTACAATATAGACCCTTTGACAGGAACTTCTATTTGAACAAGCTCAATGCACAAGCAGGTGCTACAAGAAGGGCTATTATGAATACTACAAGCCCCTCAAGAAATGCAGCCTTACTTGCAGCAGACTATAATGCACAGGGCAGGTTAGGAGACCTTGCAAGACAAGCTGAAGAGTATAACTTGGCACAAAGACAAGCTGTTGAAACCTTTAATAGAGGTACTAATCAAGCTAATGCTGAGATGGGACTCAAGGCTGCAATGGCAAATCAAGAAGCTGCATTAAAGGCAAGAAGTTCAAGACTAAGTGGTGTTGCACAGGCTATGGCAGTAAGAGATGCTGTTGATGCAAGAAGAGGTGCAAGTATGAGTGCTAACCTTACTAACTTCTTTAATTCTCTTGGAGATATTGGTAGAGAAGAGTATAGCAGAAATATGATTATGAGTAATCCTGCACTATACTACTCTATTGATAGCAAGGGTAATGTTACATATAAGAATGGGTATGAAAGCCTTAGTGAAGCAGAGAAGAAAGAAGTAAGAGATGCTGCCAATAAAGCTAAGGGGAAAAAGAAAGCTAAGGGTGGTTATTTAACTATTAAGAAGAAGTAATATGGCTAATTATAGTTTAGTAATAAATTCACAATTCAAGCCATTCTCTTATCAAGAGATGCTGGCTCCAACCTTGATGGCTACTCAGGCTCATCAAGAGTTGGAGAACCAGTATGGAGAACTTGCTACTAAAGCAAGTGTATGGGAGGAAATGGCTAATGAACAGACTGACCCTTATGCCTACAAGATGTATAAGACTTATGCAAATGACCTTGAAGCACAAGCAGGTCAGTTAGCAAGGGAAGGACTTAATGCTGCAAGTAGAAGAGATATGCTTAATATGAGAGCAAGGTACAGTAAGGAGATAACTCCTATTGAGCAAGCCTATGCAACAAGACAGAAACAAGCAGAGCAGCAACAACAAGCACTTCTTCAAGACCCAACATTGATGCTAAGTAGAAAAGCCTCAACTACAAGTCTTGATGATTATATAAAGAACCCACAGTTAGCTTATGAAGCATATTCAGGTAAGTTAATTACTGCACAGGCTGCAAGTGCTGCATCTGCATTGGCTAAGGAAATGCAAGAGCAACCAAGAAAATGGAGAAGCATCTTAGGTAATTCATATTATGAGACTATGATGCAGAAAGGCTTTAGTTCTCAAGCAGTATTACAGGCTATACAGGATAATCCTAATGCTGCTCCTCAACTTACAAGGATTGTTGAAGATGCCATTAATTCAAGTGGTGTTAGAAATTGGGGAGACCAAGCTACTATTGCAAGAGCTATTGACTATGCTAAACAAGGTCTATGGAGTGCAGTTGGTGAGACTCAATACCAGACTCTTGATAATTGGAGGGCTAAAATGGCTGCTCAAGAGGCTATGCAGATTAGGGCAGAGAAAAGAGCTGCTGCAAGAAAGGCAGCAGAGCAGAAACAAGCTCAACTGAATAATCTTGCTATCAATCCTCTGAATATCTACAGTAGTAGAGAGTTAAGTAAGGATGAGAAGAAGTATAAGGATATTTTAAAGAACTATTCTAAATATTTTTATAGGGATGCTAATGGAAGAATAAGGATGACTTGGAAAGGATGGCAGGAGTATAATAGAAATGCTACACCAAGAGTAAGTATATCTGCTTCAGGCAGTGGTACTGCAAGATTAATGAATGCTGAAACTCAGATACAGAGTGAAAGAAAGTTTACTCCTACTGGATTTAGAACATTCATGGATAGTATAGGTGCTAAGAATGTTAAAGGATGGCAACCAGGTAATTTAGGAAATGTGTGGGGTAGATATATTACTGATAGTCCAGCAGCAAAAACTTCAAGGTATGATGCTACAAGAGTTACTGAGTATGATTATCCCATTGCAGGTACTCAACAGGGTGATATGAAAGATGCTATTATGACTGCTGGTAGAGGATTAAGTCTGAAAGAAGTAGATTATGATAGCAAGTCTAAGAAATTCAAGGATACAGGTGAGGAAATCACTATGGAAAACTTGAAGAGTGATAAGTACAAAGTAACTGCTACAAGATTCAGTCCTTATGGTACTACTGTAATGATACAAGATGACAAGGGTAATGTAAGAAGATATAGAATGCCTGCTGGTATCAATACAACTAATGAACAGAATAGGGATAGGGCAATGACTGCTGCAAACCAATGGCAACAGGTAGTTAGTACAGGTCAATATACTGATGCAAGAGGTAATGTACATCAGGCTACTCCAGATGAGATTACTTATGCACAGCAACAATATGCTAATTCTATACAGGAAGCTTACTTATACCATTCTCAATTAGGAGTACAGAATAAGACAAAAGAACAAGAGTTTAATCCTTATGGATATTAAGATATGGCAAAAGAAACTAAAGTAAAGGATATAGATATTACTAAGAGTGGTCCAATGACTTTCAGAGATTTGCAAAAAGCAAATCAAGAGCCATACACTAACCTTAGTCCTGAGTTTAAGTCATTCAGTATGAATGTAGGAGCAAATACTGCTCCTACATCACTGTATGATGCAAGGGCACATGGTGAGCAAATGGTACAATCATCCTTAGAGGGAACTGCTACACCTTGGGGTGAAAGTATGTTTGATGAACCTACTGCAACTGAAGCACAGTTTCAGGAATTAGGAGATATAAGAGCTGAGAACCAACCTTGGTATGCACAGATAGGAGCAGGTCTTGCTAAGGGTGTTATACTTGCAGGTACTACTTTCCTTGATGGTACTCTAGGTTTAGTACTTGGAGCTGGTACTGCAATAAATGAAGGTAGGTGGTCTGGTCTTTGGGATAATGACTTCTCTAAGGCTATGCAATCTTTTAATGAATGGTCTGAAGAAGCATTACCTAACTATTACACAAAGGCAGAACAAGAACAACCTTGGTATGAAAATATCTTCACTGCCAATTTCTTAGGTGATAAATTTATCAAGAACTTAGGTTTTACAGTAGGTGCTTTCTATAGTGGTGGGGTTACTGCTGCTGGATTAAAACTAACTAAGTTACCTCAACTTATTGGTGCTATTGCCAAGTCTTCAAAGGCTCCAGCAATAGTTACTTCAGCAGTAGGAGCTGTTACTTCAGCAGTGAATGAGGGTAGAATTGAAGCACTCAACAATAGTAAGGATTGGTTTGAACTACATAAAGCACAGCTTGATGACAGCCTAAGAGAAAGGTTAAATGCAATACAGGCTGAGTATGAAGCCAATGCAGGAAAGCAATTTGTAAGAAGTGGTACAGAAGGTAATCAGTTTGTAGACCCAGCTTATGTGAAGTATCAAAATGCTATTGCAAAGGAGAGAGAAGCATATAATGCAGCACTTGGTAAATTGAATGAAGATAGACTGAAGATGGGTAATGCAGACTTGCTTATGAATATACCTATCCTTACTGCATCTAATATAATCCAGTTTGGAAAGATGTATGCTAATGGATTCAAGACTGCAAGAAAGGCTACTAATATAGTAGGTAGGGCTGGAGAATATACTGCTGGTACTACAAGATTAGGTGCTACTGCTGCAATAACAAAAGGTGCATTATCTGAAGGTACTGAGGAAATTACTCAAGGTATGGCTAGTAGAATATCAGGTAATTATTACTCTACTGATGTAAATAACTTCTATAAATCAAAGACTGACCCAGAAGCTGCACAAGAAACTTTGAGTTGGACTAAATCATTTGCTGAGGGAATTAATGAGACAGTAAATGATGGCTCTGCATGGGAAGAGTTTTTCATAGGCTCTCTTACAGGTGCTTTAGGTATGCCAAAATTTAGAGGAATTAGAAGTGAGTCAGGTTCACTACAATCTCCTATTACTATTGAAGGTGGTGCCATAAATGAGTGGAGAGAGTACAGTGAGAAGATAGCAAGGGAAAATGAGATTGCTAACTACATGAATAGTAGGGTAAACTCTCCTGAATTTAAGAACTACTATCAAGGTCTTATCAGGCACAATAAGTATCAGAATGATATGAACAGGGCTGCTGAGGAAGGTGATGAGTTCAACTTTAAAAATGCAGAACATGCTCAATTGGTATCTGATATTGCCATGTTTGATAACGCAGGTAGAATGGAAGACCTTACTACCTTAATTGATGCAGCTTTTGACACATCAGATGAAAACCTTGCTTCTATTGTAGAGAATACTACAACTACTCTTGAAGATGGTTCTAAGGTAGGTCCATTTGTTGATAAGAATGGCAATCCTATGTATGCTACTCCAGAAGGCAAGCAGGAAATGATAAAGAAGTTACAGGAGAACCATAATGAAATGACCAATACTATCAACAATTATCTGAAGATAAAGGATGAACTTGATATTAAGACAGGTCAGCAATTATCAGATGACCAGCTTGAAGAATTGACATGGATGAAGTCTCAGATAGGCAACTGGGCTGAAAGGGCAACAGCTATGTCTGGAGAGGTAAAGTCAGCTATTGGTGATGTAATAGGTAACTTAGATTCACTTCTTAGATTCAATCAGCAAGTCAGAGACTTTGAAGGTCAATCTCATGCTGATTTAACTGATAGATATAAACAAGCAAATAAGAATGTAAAAGCCATTGAAGGTGCTATCAACACTCTTAATATGGTTAGAGGTCAGGATGATAAGGTACTGGCTCATACATTAGCAACTAATCCTAAGTTTGTAGATGGTCTTATCAAGGAAATTAATGAGGTAGATGAAACTGTACTTAGTGCAGATGAGAAAGCAGATATTACAACTAAACTGAATGATATTGTCAAGTTAGGCAATGCTTCAAAGACATATAATGCCAAGCTAAAAGAGTATCTTGAGAGTCCTCAAAAGCAAGCAGAAGACCATGCAAGAGCTGATGAGCAAGCTGCACAACAAGAGACTAAGAAAAAGTCTGATGACTTGAAAGCATCTTTAAATGCTGCACAGAACTTGCAAGAGTTCAGAAGTACAATAGATGCCCAAGATGATACAGAGAATAGAGATAGAGTCCTAAAAGAACTTGAGGATGAAGGTAGTGAAATGGCTAAGAACTACAGAGAAACTTCACAATACAATAATGAAGTGAGAAGAGTTCTTAATGAGTCAGATGCAGAACCACAGGCTAAGCAAGATGCTATGAAACTCCTTCAAGACCAGTTCAGTAACTCTGAAAATCTTGAACAATTAGCTAATCCTAACTCAATCTATATCAATAATGAGAATGCCTTTGATGAGGATTCTGAGGGTGATGTTGAGTTGTCTGCAACAAGATTCCAAGAAGCTCAGTATGAACTTCAGAAGGCTATGTCTAAGGTCAATAATGACAATAAGTTTAAGGATAGATTCTCACCTGAATATAAGAAGCCTGTAGAAAAGAGAGAGGGAACTGTAAGAGGTGATGATAGGGCTGCTACAGGAGATAGTGGTACATCTACTACTCCTACTGTAACAAGTAGTGAGAATTTACCTACAACAGAATTGCCTGTAGGCAATATAACTGCTGAAATGGTTAATGAGGAGAATAAGAAAGCCAATGAAAGGGTAGAAACTCCACAAAGACCAAGTAGAGATACTTCCAATCAATTCTATAGACCTGCTATACCTGAACTGCATGTAGAGGCAAGCAAGGAAGGAGATTTTAGACCATTTGATATTGTAGTAGGTGAGAGAGAAAAGGGTGTAGACTTCTCTGGTATTTATGGCTATCTAAGAGATAGTGGAGCATTTAGATACCTAAATGAAGGTAACTTAAAAGCAGGTGATGAACTTGGCTTTATGATTGACCCTTCATTCAATGACCACACTATATTTATTATAGATAAAAGGAATGGTCAGGTAGTAGGTAGTTTAGATGAATCTGACTATAGTGTCTCAAGGTATGAGGGTCTGAAGGGTCTTGAAGAGAAGATAAGAAGAGAGTATGCTCAGAGAGGCTCTCAACCATCTACTGTAATTAATTATACTGAGAATACTGATACACCAAAGGATGAGTTAATTCATATTACTAATACAAGTGATGGACTTTCTCATATAGGAGAACTTAAAGAGTGGTCTAAGAAAGTCGGAGATGTTAGAAAGGAATCTGATGGCTGGGGTACTTACAATGGTCTTACTTATTATAAACAATCCCAAAAAGGAGGTAGAGGTGGAGACAATATCACTATATGGTTTAAAACAAAGCCTTCTAAGGGTGTTGAGCTTAATTTACAACAAGCTATAGATTCTTCTAAGAGGCTAGATGAGTTAGGGGACAAAATAGCAGCCTTGATAAGAGCTTTTTCAGTAACTCCAAAAACTCAATCTAAAGGTAAATTCATAGCTACTCCTACTACAAGAGTATCTAAGATAATGGTAGGTAGAGTTCCTTATGGTAATACTGAAAGAAGTCTTAAAGATATTCCTAATGTATCTTCAACTGATAGAAAGCCTATCTTTGGTATTATAAAGAATGGTGTTCTTACTACTAATGGTAAGATTGATGACAGTCTTATCATCAAGCCAGTGGATATGAGTCAAAAGGAGGGTAGATTATATCTGCTTATACCTAATGGAGCTGGTAAGTACTCTCCTGTTGCTGTAAGAGTTAAGCACTTCAATAATGAAGAGTTTAATCTGAATGATAGTAGTGTGAACTCTACTCCTGTTGGGGAAGATATAAAGAATGCCATTACTAAGTTATCAACTGCTACATCACAAGATGATGTATCTGCTGCTATGCAAGACTTGGCACAAGACTTGTATATGCAAGATGTTATGGTTACTTGGTTTAGTAGTAAGGCAGGTGATGGTATTGTTATCAGTAAGAAGGTAAGAAAGCCAGATGGTACTTATGAGAAAGTAACCATTAATGGAAAGGAACAAATCAAGGAGGATAAGTATGATGTATATTTCTCTACAAGTAGTAAGAGTGCAGAGATTGGAGGTATAAACTTTGATGTGACTGCTCTTGAAGACTTGGGAGATACAAGTGCATTAGGTACTCCTAAGAATCCTGAGGATATATACAATGAAATACTTGGACACCTTATCAAGTTCAATCTTCCTTTACAGGTCAGCACAAGAAGAATAAATGAAGGTGCATACAACAATAGATTGATAAACTCTAATATCCTTACTTCAAATATTACTGAGGCTTCAGTAAGAAGTACTTGGTTTACAACTGACTACTTTGATAATGAAGGTAATCTGCATCAGGCTATAAGCCCAGCTTCTGTAGCTCCTCAACCTAAGAGGAAAGTAGAGACTCCTGTAGGTGGTACTGAAGGTGCTATAAGTGGTACAAGAATAATATCTGTATTCTCAAACAAGCCATACTATGTGGACTTAAAGACTAATACTATTAGGGATGAGCAAGGTAAAAGTGTAACAATTACTAATGATAATAGAATATTACTTGATTTAGCTTGGGCACAAGATAACTTTGGGGATTCTACTAACTCTTCAATGATGGTAGATAACAAGGTTCTTACTCCTGATGGTAAAGTACTTGACAGAAGTAAGCAAGTATATCTCAGTGGTCAGGATGCACAAGATGTAAAGGATGCTATTGCAGGTAGAAAGAAGGAAAGAGAGGATAGAGTTGCCAAGTCTAAGGAGGTTGTCAGTGAAATATATGAGAACCAAAAGAGAGTAGACAAGACAAGAACTGATGGTGAGTTCTATTATGTTCTTGAAGATGATGGTGAATATCACCAATATAGTAGAGTACATAGTAGATTAGGCTCTAATTGGATAGTATCTGACAAGCAGACAAAGGCTCTTGAATTAGCAAGACTTAATCTTAGCAAGTTTGTAGATAATCCTACTCAGTATGAGAACTATCTGAAATACTTGGAGAACAAGTTCAAGGCAGACTTGACTGCTTACAGAGGTAAGACTGATGCCAAGAGTAGAGATACTATTGTGAATATAGTAAGAGACAAGATGTCTGGTACTAATTCACAAAGGGCACTTGATGCTGGTTCAGCAGTAGATAGTATCATTAGACAGTATTTTACTATAAGAGATGTATCTAAGATAGTAAGACCATCCAATATGTCAGAGAATGCTTTTATAGATTTGATTATCACTCTTAATAGGATTAAGTCAAACATGGAGCAAATAGGAGAGAGATTCCTTGCTGACAATATTGTATTGTTCCAGAAATATCCTGATGGTACAAGAGTCGCAGGTGAAGTTGATATTCTTTCTATTGACAAGGATGGTAACTTTAGAATCTATGATGTAAAGACAAGTAGATACAGTTTCTATGACTTTAGAGATAGATATGGTCATAAAGTCAATTACTTTACTACTCCATCTGCTACTCAAAGAATGAGTACAAAGGATTACTATACTTTACAACTTTCTGCTTACAAGAACCTATTTGAATCTCAATATGGTGTACCAGTTACTAAGTTAGCTGTAATGCCATTTGTATTGAGTTATGATAAGGAGAAAGTGTCAGCAGTACAAAGTGAAAAGGGTATTCCTATTACATATAATCCTGCTGTTAATGTGCCTTTAGTAAGTGCAGTTAAAGTAGATAAACCTGTAGAAACTCCTGCAACTCCAGCACAAGCTCAGACAGTACTGCCTATCTTTGAGACTTCATTAGAGACACAGAACCCTATTGAGGACTTAACACCTGAATACAGTATGAATAATGCTGATGAGGGAGTAGGTTACTTTGAGTTGGATGGTAAGTTACATAAAGGGTATTTAACTCCTATTACAGGTATTACAGAAGTGGATGTCCATATAACCAAGGTTCCTAACATTACAAAGGGATGGGGCAAACAGGGAGAAGCAGCTCATGTAGCTTCAAATAATTACTATGCAGTATTTCCTAATGGTAAGACATTCTTACTTATAAAGAATAATCCTGTACAAGGAGGTATGAGTGAGTCTCAAGTTGAAGATTCCATTAGAAAAGCCTTATTAGGTAATCCCCAAAGAATGAAAGACTTAGCATCAGAAAAGACTATATTGTTTGACCCTGATGCAGTACCTACTGTAAGTACTACTCCTATTACTACTGTGGAAACTCCTGCAACTATTAATCAAGGTAATACCCAGACAGGTGCTGCCTATACTGCCCAAAAGGAACAGGCAATAAATGACCATGATGAAGAGTTTGAGGATGAGTTTACTTTAAGAAAGGCAAAGGATACTACAGAAACTCCTGTATGGAATCAAGAGAAAGAACTTAAATGGTTAAATAAAGTACTTCCTCAGTTAAGTGAACAAGATAGGGTAAAAGTAGTAAAAGGTCTTATTAAAGTAGGTAAGAAAGGTACTTTAGCTTGGGGTCAATTTGATAAAGGTGTAATAACATTATCTGACATAGCTGCTGAAGGTACTGCATACCATGAAGCTTTCCATGCTGTATTTAATCTCCTTCTTGACAATAGTGAAAGACAGGCACTATATGATGAAGCAAGGAAATTATATGGTGAAAAAGATAATCTTTCATTAGAAGAAGATATGGCAGAGGGATTCAGAGAGTATGTAATGGCAAGACAGAATAGAGGCTTAGGCAAGAGAATACTTGATTTCTTCAAGGAACTCTTTACCAAGGTTACTAACTGGAATAACTTCAGACCTTCTCTGATAGATTACTATAGAAGAATTAATGAGGGTAAATATGCAGATAGTACATTCAAAGTTCCTACTATCAGTGAATTGAGAGGTACTACTTCAACTACCACATCATTCAATACTTTAAGTGATTCTATGCAAGAGAATTTATTGAAGAAAGGTTGGACAGCAGAAAAGTTTGATTCAATCTCTCAAGAGGAAAGAGACCAAGCTATTAAATGTATAGCCTTTTAGTCAGTAGGATGAAATTTTTTATTAGGGAGGTAACAGAAATGTTACTTCCCTTTTATTTTGAGGAATAAAAAAAAATAAGGGGAGGAGTAGAACTTAATCTACTCACTCCCCTTTCTTATTAACAATTAACACTTAATCCTCTTTATTTATAATTCCTAATGCTAATATACATAAAGGAATACCAACAATTAATACTACTAAATATAAACCCATAATCTTATTGTTTAAAAAATGGAATACTTTCTTCTGGATGTAATCCCCTATATATAGTCTTATTCATAGGAATTAGTGGTGACTCAAACCATAGTTTTGTGGCTCTTGAATCCCCCTTAAATCTACCTGACTGGATGATGGCATCTTCACCTGCAAAAGTTTCATAGTTCATAGGATTCAATAATCCAACCATATCCAAAACATTCTCTACAGTATTAATACCAGCAGCAGGAGACTTTAAGATTTTAAGAGCCTCTCCTACCATTTGATGACCTGGAACCTGAGTACCAATTTCAGTATAAAGTCTTCTTGCTTGATACTCAATCATCTTCTGTAACCAAGGTCTATCCTTATTATCATCCCAATCCATGAGACCCAAGAATGCAGCAATAATTAAGAAGTGACCTACTTCAGTAGCAGCTCTTTTAATATTGGCTTTTTCTGTCTTTGTAAGATTATTCCAATTAGCAGCTATTGCAAATTGACCTTCCTTCAACTCTTTAGCTAATTGCCACATAAATCTTCCTGTAGTATTATAATAACCCTCTGTCCATGCTTGCAAATCATAGTTATATGTGGCAGACTTGAACCTTCTGTTAAGAGATGGCTTAATCCACTTTCTAAACATAACACCCATTCTACCTACAGCTAATCTTTGCACTGCACTTCTATCAGCCTTATTATAAATACCGTGCATTCTCTGATTTATAGCAGCAGATTTCCTACTAAATGCTATAATATCATCCCTTGTAAATGCAGAACCATCTTCCTTAGTATAACCTTGCTTTAACTGCAATTTAGCACCTAACTTCTTGTTGTTCTTATCTATAGGAACTACCTCCATAGCATCCCACAAGGAAACTATTTTACCATCAGGAGCTTTCATCTTGTAAGCATCAGCAAGTGCTAATGAAGTTCTATTCTGCATCCAATGCTCTCCAGCATTATTCATAAGGAATAAAGCAGAGGTACCAAACATTCTACTGAACCAAGTCTTTCTGTCAAAGTTTACTTCTCTAACATCAGTCTCATACTCCTGCATTACATTGAATAATTCATCCCACAAAGCAAGTTTACTTGTCTTAACTCTGTTACCTATCTCAGCTAAGTACTCTGGCAATGCTTTACCATAATTCCTATCAGCTATTAAGGTATTAGATTCATTATAGAACTCACCTGCAAAGGACTCAATTCTCATCATAATTTTACCAGTAGTAACATTTGATATACCACTTAACAGGTTTAGACCTAACATATTAAGAGAAGTAATTCTATTAACAAAGTTAGCTACCTTTCCTTTATCAATCTTGGTATTACCAAATGTACCCTCATCAGCCATATACCTACCATAGACTTGCATTTCAAAGAAATCATTCAGCCTCTGCATGAACCTTGTTTCATCACCAGATTTAGTGAGAGTAGATTCAACTTTCCTACCTACAGACTTGAACTTCTCAACCAGTGGTTTACCACCTCTTGTCTGTATAATCTCCCTCTCCTTTAGCATATCCCTACCAAGCTCAAGAACATCAATTACTTTATTCATTTCATTGAAGTCATTAGCCATAGCTGCATAAGCTGTGAGAGTAGATACTATATCAGTAGATAGGTCATTAGGACTTTCACCCTCTTTCATCTTGGTATAATAGATAGGAAGTACTTGTACCTCTTTACCTTCAAAGTCCTTTACTGTAGCTCTGTCTCCAAACTCAGTGTCATCTGTCCTTCTAATGAATTGGTCTTTAACAGCTTCCCATACTTGTGTACTACCTGACCTTACACCATCAGATGCCTTTACTCTTTCAAGTAAGTCCTTTCTGATTTTAACTGCATTAGTTAAGGTAGTGTACTTGTCAGGAAGATATGAATCAAGCTTAGCTTTTATATCCATAATCCTATTGTAGTATTCTTTCTGGGCAGAATTTAAGTTCTGATAAGCCTTATTGCCGTAGATTGATACTTTAGGTTGCTTCTTTCCATTAACTACTTCCATATTAGCATCAAACCAAGCTTGTCTCTCTTTTCTGTACTTCTCTGCATTATCTCCTACAGGATTCTTACCGTACTTTTCATTGAGGGACTTGAACATTTCCCTGACTTTCTCCTTGAATAGACCTTGGTTAATCTCAGAGATATAATTACCTGTAAGATTACCTTTACTGTCTCTTTCAAACATCCAATCAGTGTTCTTAACCCCAGCTTGCTCTAACTTAATGGTAGCAGCTTGAAGCTCCTTCATAACATTGATAGTCTCCAACCTTGCATTTTCTTTACTCTTCTTGACAGCTTGGTCCATAACTTTCAGCATATAATCTGAAGAGTCTGCCATAGAGTCAAGCCATCTGTCAAAGAAAGATATGTCCTTATCAGCTACTTTCACCAAGTCTTCAGCAGTCATAGTCTTACCCTTGAACTTGCCAAAGGGAACAGTTATACTCTCTCCCACAAAAGGCTTAATGAAATCAACAAAAAGAGGCATTGCTACATTGTTGTATCTGACAAACAAGTCTCCAAGTAGTGTAGTTGTGTTGTCTAATACTACCCTTACCCTTTGACCATATCTATTGTCTGCATATCTCTCTTCATCAATAAGAGCCTTTCTAATATCATCAGTAATATGCTTGTAACTGTACAAGTAGTTTCTGACATCTCTTAGAACACCAGCTCTCTCATTGACATTAGTAGCAGGAGTATTCTGCAACATAGTAAGCCTGTCACTTACCTTAGTAAGTTCCTCAAGAGCATTCTCAACAAAAGCATAAATACCTTCAATCTCATTGTTGTCAGCTAATTCAATATCCAATCTATCAATGAGTAACCTTTGATTAGCACTAAACTGGCTATTAGGATTTCTCTTTTCATAAATCTTCAATCTCTTCAACTCATTCTCAATGATTCCTTGAAGCAACTTTTTATCTCTTGCCACTCTCTCTGAGGTATTATAAAATACCCCACTTGAAGTAATATTGCCAATGTCAATAACCTCATCCATGCTGCCATTAAGGATTTGCTGTGCTAAAGAACCAAAGTTCTTGTCAGCCTCCTTCATGGCTCTTTGTATAGGACTTGCATTGATATTCTTAAAGAAATTCTTAACTGCTTGAATTACTCTTTGCAGTAGATTCTCATAAGGAGCAGATGGAATATTCTCACCTTGAAGAAGATGCTTTGCAAGTAGTTTACCCGCAGCTTCTTTTGCCAACTTAGCCTCATCACCATGATATAAGGTATCATAGGTGTCATAGTCCTCACCTATAATTTCTCTTGCCAATCCATTGGAAGATATATTATTGATAAGTCTTGTGACAAGTGGATTATCTCCCATAGCTTCAATGGCAAAGTGTGCAAATTCCTCAGGAAGTGCTCTCTCACCATGAATACCATTAGCAAGCCTAATCATTTCAACAAGACCATTTGCTGCATTTCTTGCAACATCAAAATCAGTTACACCATGAATACCCATTCTTCTTTCAAGGTCAGTCAAAGCACCTATCCCTATACCATGAGACTCAAGAATACCCCTCAACCTGTTATTAAGGTTTTCATTGTATTCCATCTTATCTGCATTGACAGAGTTAAGCCTGTTTCTCTTCTCAACCTTTACTCCAATGAATACTCTTGAAGATTCAGAATCTTGTATCTTGATTATATTAGCCACATAATCATCCCTATACTCTGAGTTCTGATTAAAGGCTATAGCCTTCTGTTTCAACTTCTGATAATTCTCATCATTGTTTACCCATAAGGCTGGTCTGTCCATTCCTTTTTTATAGTACCCTATTTCTCTATTAAGCCTTTCAAGTACTTTAGTCTCTGGAATGACCTTATTGAGATTAGTCTGCTTTAGCAAACTTCTCAATGTAGGCTCACTGTTTTCATCTAATGTTAATCTTGGTTGCCAGTCCTTTATGAACTGACTGCTTTTTGTGATAAGATACAGTCTTGTAGTTTCACTTCTATTGTTAGAAGTGAAGGACAGCAAGTCCTTAAATAACTTGCTGTCCACTACCTGACCATTTCTATTCTTCACCTTTGGAATAATTGCACAACTTCTTGCCATATCTTATAAACTATATAATGTTGGAGCACCACAAATACTATCACCATTCTCATCCTTATACTCTGTATTAGGTGGGATAGCTGTTACATCATCAACCTCAGGAACAGAATCATTAAGAAGAACTCCATATACCTGTTGGAAGGCATCAGTATCTACTTGTGGAATAGAATCCCAATACTCTTGAGGCATATCTTGATAGTCAGGCACAGAATCATAATCAATCTTAGCGTCCCCAAGGTCAAATCTTGACAATGTATCTGCATAAGGGTCATAATCTTTCCTATTCTTATCAATTACAGTTTCCATCTCTTCTACATCCTTGCCATATTCATATTCAATGAAGCTGTTTCTGAAGCCTAATGGTTCAATCCTTTCATAGGTTGCAACATTAGTTTGTTCAGTACCTACAGATGATAGTTTGTAATAGACATAACTTCCTCTGATTCTTCTACCTATATACTTAAAGAAGTCATAAGCAAGACCATCAGGAGTATCTATCCTTTTCTTGATAACTTTCTTATCTCCAAAAGTAGCATTATCATCAATCACAAATGTAACTTCATCCTTAACTTCATTATCCTTTCCTATGAATTGGACAGAGGCTGTATCGGGGATTTCAGGAACCAACTTCCTATTATCCAAGTGGTTATAGACATATTGGTCTACAAATTGACTATAATCATCACTTGATGACAAGAGAGTCCTCAATGTACTTATGTACTCTGGGATAGCATTTCTCACTGCCACAGGTGCCAAATGGATAAAGGTCGAAGGTCCAAATGCAAAGCCATTCCTATAATAGCTGTACCTGAATAAGTTAAGAGCAAGTTTCTGAGCTTCTGGGTTACTCATATATAATAGAGATGCCCAATCTCTCATATATCTTTCTCTCAAAGTAGGACTTAATTGACCAACATTCTTGAACACTACTGTGTCCACAGGATTATTGTCATTTGCCCTGATTACCTTAAGTCTCTTAATAAATTCAAGGTCAGCTATATCCTCATTATCTGTAACCACTCTCTTGAAGTACTCAGGGAAGTTATTGATAAAATCCTTTCTTTTATCAGAGGAAGTTACAACAATATCACCTACTTCTGAGTCAGGGTTTACAATCAATTCAGAACCAAAGAATCCATTCTTTGACATGATATAGGCAAGCAAGTCATTATAAATACTGTTCATAGTCTTTACATTCAACTTACCAGTCTTTGTCATGTCTCTAAGGTCATCAATTACAGCTCTGAATGATTCAGTATATTGAGGGAAATAAGACCCTAACATTTCTTCTGTTTTCTGTAAGCCAAGGGTATAGAAAGCCTGCAAGAAGGGAAGAGGAGCTGACAATAGTCTTTCTCTCAGAGTGTCAGGATTGTCTGATAACAGACCATCAAGTATTACATTGGCATTCTTCAATGGGAACTTGTCATTATTCTCTATTTGGTCTAACAGGTCTTTCACTTTCTGCATCTTCAACTCTGTATCTGCAATAGTAGGACCAGCAGCACCTCCTTGGGTATCAGACCTTGTAGCCTGTACTAACTGTCCTAAAGCATCAGCAGAGTTCATAACTCTCTTGAACAAATATCCAACTGCAACTTGTTTCTGATAGAACTCAATCTTCCTGAAATCAGAAGTCTGAGTCCTGTCAGTAACAGCTTCCTTAGCAAGCATTATATTGTCTGCAAGCTCTTCAATATAGAAGCTGTTATTCTTGTAGTTATCATAAGTCAAGTCATTATTAATAGCAGCCCTCTCCTTATACTTATCCAGTACTTCATCAATGATAGTATCCTTGCCTTTGCCCTCTCTACTCTCTCTAAAATAGGTCTGAGTAATCTCTTGTACAATAGGTTGCATCATTAACAAACCTATCTCAATAGGATTATAACCTAATCTTGAAAGAAGCATAGAAGCATCAGCAGTGAAAGTATTCTGATTAAGTGCTGCAAGCACAGGGTCTTTAACATTATCCACAGAAGCAGCCAAGAATCCAGCATTATTCTTTGAGATAAATTCCTTGTCACCATTCATAATATCATGTAAAGATGTAAGTCTCTTTCCATTCAATACAAATGAGCCATTTTCTTCATCCAAAGCTAACTGAGTATGTTGCATCAAAGCATGGTTTGCATTATGGTTAGCATAAATACCAATCAACTTAGCACCAGTCATGTTCTGTTGATGCAGCATTACTTGAGTTCTTGGTGATAATGGGTCCATCTTGACCTTTGTTTTCTCTGCCAACTTATCAAGAGTATCAAGGTCTAAGTCAAATAGGTATGAAGCAATAGACTTGGGATAAGACTTTCCACCTTTCTGTACAGTCTTATTAAGTTCTACACCTACATCCTTTAATGCTTGAGCCAAGTCACTCTCATAAGAATCATTGAGAATAGTCATTATTCTTGCAGACTTCTTCTGATAATCAAAACCACCTGGGTTAAGAATCTTTGAAGCTGTATCTGCATTAGTTAGGACTCCATACATCATATCTATCAGCAAATTATTTCTTGCCTCAAGACTATTCTCCTGTGGAGACTTGTTGAAGTTATAGTTTACCTTGCTTATAATAGGCTTGGCAAGTCTGTACTTCTCTTTATTCTCCTTGAACCATTCCTTGAAGTCATCAGTATCTGCATTGAGAATATCTTCTGCTAATTGACTATGAGTGAACTGTGACAATACTTGATTGAATAGGCTATTCATTCTTGCATAGTCTTCTCTTGCCTGTCTCATATCATACTTCTTAACTCTGAACTCAGGTAACATGATATACATCTTATCCACATCAAAGTCAGAACCTGATAGAGTAGTAATCTCAGCAGGAAGCATGATTGCAGAACCATTCTGTTGAGGAAGAAATCCCTTGATATACAGAGGAGCCATTGAGTACTTATCCTCTGTTGGAACTCTATATCCAATCAACTTTCTCAAATCCTCAGGAAGTTTAGTTACATCAAGCTGGTGAGTATTTGGGTCCATGAGAGGCTCATAGAACTCTCTACTATATGCAGGCATATAGCACTCAAGATACTTAATCCTCTTATTAGCACCTTCACCTTCAAATACTATATGAAGCTCATCAGTCAAGCCATAATCAGATACCTGAATTAAAGCTCCACCTCTAATCTTCTGTTTAGTAATTCTACTCTTGATTACACTATTTAGAAGTGTCTGTACTCTTTGAGATTGTACAGGGTCAAAGAGAGGTATATTGAAGTTATTGTTCTCATCAAGAGTACAAGCCCTCATCATATCCATACCATATCTTTGATTGCCTCTTATCTCTTCAAGTAAGATTTCTTCTACCTTCTTTGGGTCTTTGAATATCTCATCTACATCAGCAAATGCTTGAAGAATATTCTCAGTATTGATGGCATTATACAGGTCAAGCCACTCTTTCTTAGTCATCTTCTTACCATTAACCTCAATGATTATGTCATCAGAGATGTCAGCAGTAATTAGCTTTCTAATCTGAGTGCCCACCAACTGAACTGCATCAATAGCATGTTCAGGAGTTGCAGTCTGAATACCATAATCTTCATAAGATACCTTATGTACCACATTAGGATTCTCATTACCAAATCCAATACCTGTAGTATCTTTAAGTCTTTGGATTACATCAGCCTCTGTATTAACATCATTCAAATCTATTACACCTTGTTTTCCAACCTTAGTAGTAGATTCAAACTGAGCTACATCAATCTGATTATCCTCCATAAACTTGTTTATGGCTCTTAGCTTGCCTGACCTTCCTAAAGGACCAGCAATTAGTTCGTGCATAGCAAGTAATAGAAACTCTGAGTTCTTATGCTGTACAGGAGTCTTAATTCCAGTATGACCTTCAATGCCACTGTTATTATTGACTTGTGTATAAACATAAGGCTTCTTAGTCTGCCAAATAATATTGAAGTCTTTGATATTCCAATCTCCATTCTTGAAGTTGTTATATGCTTGCTCCATATCATCTGTCCATTGACCTGACATACCAAGTATTGCCCTATAGGAACTCAAACTTCTATATGCCTGAGCATCTGCTACATTCACATTCTTAAACTTATAAATGATGTTATCTCTGTCTATCTTTGTCATCTCACCTTTCTTGACTTTTTCATCAAGAATAGCCTTGATGTCTTCAAGTACAGAAGATATTATCTCATCATCCTTCAAGTAGATAGTTCTTTCCCAATCTCTACCAATTCTCTCACCTTTATAAGTAGCCTTAGTATTCAGTCTAAGAGCAGGAGCATGAACCTCCTTATATCTTTTCTGAAAGTCCTCAAGGTTCTTATAGAAAGCAAGGTCAGTAGTAGTGAGTTGGATAATTTGTGAAGTAGCTAACTTACTGTTCCAATAGTATTCCCTAAGTGCATCCTTAGCATTATTCTTAACAAATAGACTTCTTGAGATTGATTGAGCATCTTTCAACTCCATCTCACCTCTTGTTGCCTTATCTGTAAGTAATGCCTTGATTTGCTCCATTAGGCTATTAGCCTCTCTGCTATCAAAAGCACTATTATTGTTATAGGCTCTAAGCATCAGTTCCATGTTGGTATTCCACAATGAACCTAAAGCCTCTTTAGCCTTAATAAGTGCCTTTGCAGTTATTGCATTCTGCTTGGACTGACCTTCAAAAGGAAGATACTTATACTTACCATTAGGAAGCTCATCAAGCAGTCCTACCCTTGACCAATCTCTGTAGGTTTGTTCAAAACCATCTTCCATTATGTCATTAAGAGTAGTTCTTAGGAAGTTCCTAAGTTCAGCACCAGTACCTTTGGATTTAAGTCTGCTTAGCCTATCAATGAATGTCTCTCCATTGTCATATCTGAGATTGTTAAGTGCAGGAAGGAACTTAAATTCTGCACCTCCTATACTCTTTATACTACCATCTTTCTTTCTGACAATATCATAGTTGGCAATAGGCTCTACACTCTTATCTCCACTTTGATAAGCCTCATCCCTTTCTCTAACCAGCATGATTCTGTCATACTCTTGATTAACCAAGTCTACCAACTTGTCAAGGATAACATCATCATAGGTTCTCTTCTTACCATTTTCATCAAGCACATCACCTGTTGTGTACTTTCTGAATCTGATAAACTCAGCAGAAGGACTATCTGAAAGAATAGGAACATGGTACCAAGCATACTTTATACTTGACTTTGCAGAGTCAGGGTCTCCCCAATACTCTGTAAGAAGAGCCAAAGTATAGTCCAAATCATCCCAATTAGTATAATCTACTTTGTCAGAATTTAGTACTACCTTATGATTAAGACCCTTTCTTAATTCATCAGACTCTGCAAGCTGTCTTAGCCAGTCATTTCTCCAATGACCATCCTTAAAGAACCACTCATAGTCTTTGAACTCAGTCTGCATAAACTGTTCAAATCTCTCCTTGTCATTCATAACATTCTTGAGATTCTTAATAAGTTTACCTAAATAGTTAGGAGTAACATGAGAATAGTAAGACTTATCATTCTCTCTGACACTACTCTCAATAGCATCCTCAGTTACTTCTGCCATCATACTTGCAATCATGTTGTAAGCAGAGCCAAAAGTATTGATAAGGTCTCCTCTCTTCTCAGTACCATCCTCCCTTGTCTCAGACTTGATTTCTCCTTTCTTAATACCACTGAATATGACATTCAATTGTGGTAAAAGAAGCATGATTGGGTCAGTAAATGTGATACCTGGAGCTGTCTTTATATCAGTTAATGCAGTTTTCAATACAGAAGGATTGGCATCAATACCCAACATACGAAGCAACTTCATTATGGTATTCCATACATCTTCTCTCTCCAAGAGTTGAAGTCTGGCTTCTGTATCAAGGTTCTGGAACATATTGTTCAATGACTCAGTCCACTCTAAACCTTTAACTGCATTATCCTTGTTTATTTCCCCATTCTTCTCATATACACTATCATCATCAAGCTGTACTCCACTCTCATAGTTATCTCTCCAAGCATCAAGGAGATAATATACACCTTCAGGCTTATTGATGGCAATAGTTTCCATCTTGAAAGTACCATCAGGCAACATCTTCTTCTTTTGAATCCAGTAAGGCATAAAGTCCTTTCTGAAGTCTTGGTAGAACTGAGAGAATAAAGTCTCATCACCTTGAAGTAACTTGGTCACTTGCTTAACCCAAGGCTTGATTCTTTGCAAATCCTGCATCAAAGGAAGCATATCATCAGAGTTAATCATGTTCCTTAACTTGTCAATGAGAGTAGCATGAACATAGTCAGCATCAAGGTATCTTGTGAAACCTAAATTATCTTTTTCATACTTACCTCTATAGTCAAGTTTGGGTACTTGTCTGATTACTTTTCTTACAGCTTGTGACAGAGACTCATGTGAACTTACCTGTCTGAAATTAGTCATCCATCCATCCTTATAAGCCTCTTCTTGTCTCCAATCCTCTGCTTCATTATCTACCTCACTGTTACCCTCAGGGTCATCATTGTTGAGGTTTGCATCAGCAGGTGCAATGTAGTTGGGGTCTATCCTAATACCCTCAGTCATTACAAGTAAAGTACTTGCTTCCTCAGCAAGAGCCTTATAAACATAAGGGTCATCAATTATCTTCTTATACTCCTGATTCTTATAAGCAGCTTTCTTCTTGGCAGCTTCTAATTTCTGCTCATCAGAGAACTTATCTGCACCTCTCATAGAGTTGATTGCATTAAGTTCTTGCTGTATTCTACCTTCCTCTGTATCCTGTACATAAGAATTAAAGATATTAGATACCCTCTTGAATATACCAGCAGGAGTGTACTTTTTTATAGCAGAGAATCTATCCAAGCTATTAAGTTCAGCCTGCAATTCTTCTTTCTCTACACCACTGGCATCATCAATTCTTCTCTTCAAAGAATCAGTCATTTCCTGCAAGGCACTATCAACTTCATTGCTGAAGAATCTTGCAATAAGAGTTACTCTATCTCTTCTTGTTCTTGGGTCAAAGAGCAGGTCCACCTTTTGCTGCTCCTCAACAGAAGTAACCCTTGGAGTATCAAAAGAACTGCTAAGTGCATCTGTAGTTCCTGCATTTTCTCTAAGTGAATTTAACTTGTCTTGAAGGTAAGAAAAGAGTTTGGGTGCTCTCTCCTTCAATTGGGCTTTGCCTGTACCTATTCCACCTTCAGGGATAACAATAGTCTTACCACTGTCTATGGCTTTCTGAATAGCCTCATCTACCTGAGCCTTAAAAGTATCAAAATCTTCATCAGTAAAATAGGAATCTTCTGAAGTTCCCCTATTCTTCTTAGTATCAATACCAATGGCATTATCAAGACCTCTAATAACTGCTTGAGTCATAGTAGGCACATAGTGAGTATTTACCCTATCATTAGTATTATCACCAAATAAGAATACTTTACTTGTTTGATTGGCTACATCCTGTCTGGTCCAATTGCCAGAGAAGATTTCCACTCTTTTAGAGATTGCTTTAGGGCTTCTTAACTCCTGAATAAGAGCATTGAGTTCACTACCTAATGGAATATCCTCAGTAGACTTATTATTCTTTTCCTGCCACAGGCTAACCAAGTTAAGTACTGATTGCTCTGTTTCACTAGGAAACTTCTTAGCTAATTCTCTAATTTCTGGTGTTATAATTAAACAACTCATATATTAAAAGTATTATTTGTGCAAAGGTAAGGAATTTAATTGTAATACACAAGCTTTTATTCAAAAAGCTAAAGGGAGAATAAGTATTTAACTTACTCTCCCTTATAGGAATTATTCAACTACATACTTGACACCATCAAAGATTAGATATTTAATGGTGTTGATATTGACAGGTCTGACTCCAGACTCTTTATCTGTTTGTTGTATGTCCATATCAATGCAGTTATATCTGCCATCTCTTGATTCAAACTGAATCTTGTAGCCTCTAAGAACTCTATCTTCACCCTCCTCATAAGGGAGTACAGGGTTATTAACCAGCTCAGTAACAAGATTCTTTGCTGCATTTGCAACACCTTTCTTACTGTTCTTAACTGTATCAATACTATTTGAGAACTGCTCTACAATAGTATCAATCTCTTCCTGTAATTTCCTCTTACTCTTAGGCTTATCCTGCTTCTTGAAGCATACAGTAAATACCTGACCAGAATGAATGTTCTCCCAAATACTTCTAATACCAAGAGTACCATCCTTCTTATCTTCCTTAGTTACTTTCACTGTAGTCTCAAACAAGTCAGCAGAATTAGTATAGTTCTTTAAATAGCTCATACCAATCTGAACCTCTTCACCACTCTCAAAATGAGTAAGCCAAGCATTAGAACCTGACACTCTGTTCACAATATAGTGAGAACTCTCACTAATAATAGAACCATGCTTTAATTGATTTATTTGCTCTATCATATCAAATCTTCAATATTTTTTTTTTATTATACTTTTTTAAGTTTAGTATGTTTCATGCAATCCTCACACCAACATTCAGCATCATCAGTTATATCATCTATATACTCATTGGTATTAGCATTTACCCATGCCTGTACCTGAATATTGGGACTACCACATTCACTACAAACATATCTACGGCTAAGACTATTAGGATAATACAATAAAGTTCCCATAGAGTTCTTATGAACATCTACATCAGGAAAATTACTATTAAACTCTTTAAGATTAAATGGTCTTATAAGTAAGTGACAACCTTGTTTTGTTGGTATAATACCAGTAAGATACAATTCTTCTCTGGTGTTACAGAATGGTAATGTAGGGTCTAACTTAAAGTAGTCATCAAACCATCCTAAGAGTAACTCCTTTATTTCCATATTATCAACATCTACAATCCATACAGGATTCTTTGAAACCAATGCTCCTGCTGCACTGTTAAGAGTCTTTCTTGGATTCTGAATATTACCCTCACATACTAATGAAGCAAGCTTTACTAACATAAGTTTCTGTAACTTTTCAAAGCTCTTTGGACTTACATTAATATAGGCTCTTGCTCCATAATGCTCACAAAGGAGAATTACCTCAGGCATTACTTTCCTAAGATGCTCTTCATCCCTTATGAAATAAGTTTTAATAGCTCCTTCCTTTACCTTTTCATCCTTATGGTCTTTTGCTCTACATACTATTTGCATGTGGCAGAATACCTCTGGATTATTCTTTGGCAGCAAAGGAGCTATTAGTTCTAGATTATTGATTAACATAATTAAGCTCTTTAGATTTTTCTTGTAATTTAAACCTTTCTTGTAATGGAATAGCAATCTCTCTAGCCATAGGGTGAGCATCCTTGGCACATCTTCTATAGAAGAAGTTAGACCAAGCATCTTCAAAGCCACAGGAAATAAGTTCTGACTTAACTGATAGAGGAAGAACTTCTCTTGCTTGCTGAGGAGTCCAACCACCAAGTCTAAGGTTTGTATAAACATCTTCACTACTATCTAAAGCATGAATATACATAAATATAGATAATGGTGAACTCTCTTTTAACCAACAAGGTTTTATACAAATAAACTTATCATCTTTATAATTAGCAATGGGATAATCTATATTTAACCTCTTAATCCAAGCACTTGCTTTTTTAGGATGACCAAAAGGATATTGAAAATTAATATATAAGAATTTACCTATTTCTAAAGATTTGTTATAATCTGTAATACTTAACTTATAAATATTACCTTCCTTATGTTTACCACATTTATAATTAAACTTTTTGTAAATATAATCTATAAGAATATCAATCAAATGTTCCTTAACAGATACAAACCCTATGTTACAACTTTCATTTATTCCCTTTTTTTGTGTAAAGAAAGAAACATTACCATCACCATCTATTAAACCTCTTATAAAATCTCCTTTATATTCTTCAGGAACACTATTCCAAAGAGTATCTACATCTTTATCAGATTGAATATAAGTTTTATTAGGTATTATACCTATATTAATAAGGTCATTAACTATTTGTTTAGACCCTATTTGTAATTGTCTACAATTTCTATCTTCTGTATCTCCAACATAATCAGAAAGGTTAAGTAACATATCCTTAATATACCAAGCATAATCCTTATGTTGAGTAATTGTGAGAGAAGCATTTCTATCAGAAACCCTAACATTACCATCTGTCTGTATTATTCCTAATAAATATGCTTTTTCAGGAGTATCAATAATAGAGAAATAGTCTTCCACTCTATTTCCTTTATTGTTTAACCCTCTAATAGGTATGCTATTGTCAATAAGTCTTCTTTTGATTGTATTCTCAGACATACTACTATATATAGCAATTTCTCTCATAGAAAATCCTTGCTGATAAGCTGTACATATATCTTCAATATTATCACAATTAAACTCTTTGATGCTTCTTTTCTGACAACTACTTACATATCTAGTACTTTCAGCAAGATGACTTAAACCTACATGAGTTCTAAATTCATCCATAATACCCCTACTAAGAATAAAATGTACTGTATGTCGTTTATAGTATTTATTTTTTAGTTTAGTATTACTTGGGTCAATACAATCTTCTACAAATGGGAGTATCTTAACAATATCAAGAAAGTACCTATAGTTAGTAGTTATATATGTTAAATCTCCATTACATACATATCTTATCCATTGATTGTTCCACATCTTGTTTATACATAAGGTATCTCTCAGTTCATGGAAATCTGAAACACTCATTCTAAGATGTACAGTACCAAACTCAAGGGGTCTAGTGTGGTCTCTTTTAATAAGCATGTCTACAAACTTCTCAAAGGAATCATCTGTAATTTTATCTTCAGATTTATAGCATACCCTGCCGCACCTTTCAATGAACCTCTTAATACCTTCAAGTCTAAAATCCCTCTGCTCAAGAATCTCAAAACTTTGCTTAATTAACTTCATATTCCTTAATCTTACTGTTAATAACCTCTGACTTTACAATGCCATGCCAAGTCTCCATTATTTCCTCTTTATCATTAAGAAGCAGAATAGTAGGAAGACCTTTAACATTGTACTTGTCAGCTACTTCAGGATTCTCCATTACATTAATGTCCTTAACAGGAGCATCAATAGGATGGTCCTTAAACTCCCTTGCTACAACTTTACATTGTCCACAACAAGGAGAATAAAATTTCATTACTTTCATTTTCTGTAACTATCTAGTTGTTTATTTAAAGCATCCATTAGTGCTTGAAAACACTTGCTTACTTCAGGATTTACAACTCTTGCTTCTATAGTCAATGCACTATTGTTATAAGTCATTTTCATATCAGCAATGGGCTTAGCAAAGTGTTTATAGATTATATTAAACTTTTCTTTATTTGAGAGAATCATAGCTCATAAATTATAGATTTTCTATTTTCTTATTTAACTCTTTGATTTCTTCTTTAAGTTCTTGGACAAATCTTTCAGCCTATGTCCATCTTTAAAGTGAATTATAAATGTCATATTATTCCTCCAAATTTACTGCAAAATCATCTTCAACCCAATCATTAAACTCTCCTACACTATTGGGAAGAGCTACTTGGTCCCTAACTGCTTGCTCTAAGTCACACTCAGAATAGTCATAGGCAATACCATGATAACCATCTTCATCAGAAACCTCTTCAGCAATATAGTCAGTAACCTCTACCTCTACTGTTTTACTTAGTGTTATAGACACAGTAACCTCAATCTTTCTTGGTTCAGGGTCTACTTGGTTCCAAGGTGCATCTGGAGTATCTGCGCCCATAGGATAATCATAATTATTCATTTTCTTCGCCTTTTAATGTCTGTTATCAAGTTATTCTCTTTAATCAGTCTACGAGCAATTACACATTCAAGATTCTTAGGTATGCTGATATGTCTCCCTTTATCATTCACATAGATAGCATGGTCTCCATTATGTCTGTTATAATAGAAACCATTGAACTCTACTATCTTTATGAACTCTCTTGATGTATATTGTCTCATACTGCACTTTCAGAATGTCTTTATACTTCTCATAAGTCTTTCTTATGACCTCTTCTCCTATAGGATTAGGTCTTTTTGAGTCTCTTTCTATACAATCTTCAAGAGGTGTAAAGAAATTCTTTATTTCAATGTCATACTTTGGTCTAACCACATCAGATACTGTTCCTTCAGGATTATTCCAATTATCAAGTGCTTTATTATAGTATTCTAATTCCTTGGGATTGAGATTCATATTATCAATAACAATATCATAACCATAGGACATAGAACTCCATAGGAAAAACCTTTTCAAATCATTTACTAAATCTTCTCTACTGGGAACCCAATACTTGCCTAACATATTTCTGATGTCATCATTGTTAAATCTTACTCTATGTTCTGGGTCTTCAAGTACCCATTGTTTAGCCCATGTAGTCTTACCACTACCTTGAATACCTCGACATAAAATTATTTTTGGCATATTTACTTACTTTTACTGACTACAGAGTTCAAAACTAACAAAGCATCTCTAAGGGTTTTCTTTTGAGCAGGAGTACAGTTACTTAATTCACTAACTCCTGTTCAAAAAGAAATGACCTTAGGTGGTTAGATAGTTTCAGAGTCTCTTTAGCCCTTGTTTTAACACTAACCTTAATTCCACTCATCTTTCCCCCTCCTATGATAGAACTATAAATGTCATACTTCACCACCTAATTGTTTTATCCTGTCATTGATATACCATATAGCCTTCTTCAAATCCTCAATTTCCTTCTGATTATCTGTAAGGCTTGCATCCTGCTTATGTCCTGCCCTAAGTATATACTTAATAGCATTACCTAAGCAAAAGTCCATGTGTCTTGTTATATCAATCACCTCAATTCCACATTTATCTTTAAGCCATGTGTAATGTGGGGGATGATTAACATTGTCAATCTTCTGTTCCATATTATTATTTTAATGTACCCAGCAGGATGCCAGTTCAGGGACTGCCTTAATAGATACTTTTTTACAAAAGATATTAGCTGCATATTCCATACACTCACTTAACTTCTTGGCTTCCTGCTCTGCAATTTCTTCAGGTGGCTCTATCAGATACTCATCATGCACATCATTAGGAATAAGGACTTTGAATATAAGCCCATCATTAACCAAGTGATTAAAGTATCTAATTCCTGCTATCTTAGTCATTGCAGCAGCAGTACCTTGAGATGGATAGTTACATGACTGATTATCAGATGCACTCTTTCTCTTCCATAAGTGTTTCATCACTGACACATATACAGTTTCCCTGTTAATATCAATGAATCTTTCCTCTACCTTACCTGCCTTCTTAACCTTATATGAATACCTAACAGCTATTTCTTCAATAGGAACATCTTGGGCAAACTTCTTTGCAATTTCTTGCATGACAGATGGTGGAATCTCAGATATTACTCTGCCACTATCTCTTGCAGCTTTGTATATATCCCAGAAATCTTCCATACCATTCTTTCTCCTTTCAATACCTTTCAGTATAGGATAGTCATAGATGTATGCCCTTAGTCCAGTTATCTTTGAGATTAGGATATAGCCTCTATTCCACATATCTCTCTTTTGTACCTTGAAATAGCTTGCTATACCATTAAATCTCTTGAAATAGTTGTTATAAATCTCAGTTGCAAAGTCCACAGGAATGTTACAATTAGTTGCCATTGTAGGAGCCTGACCATTATAATTGAAACAGAACCTTGCCTTCTTAGCCAAATCTCTAAGGTCTTTTCTTACCTTCTTGACATCCTTCTCTGCAACCCCATTAAGGTCTTTAGGGAAACACATCTTGGCTACAAAGGAATGTCCATCTCTTTGGTCAGGGTCATTGTAGAATGCAATCCACTCCTTATCATTAGACAATTCAGTGAACACATGACCCTCTTGGTCTCCATAATCACAATCTACTAACAAATGTCCCTTTTCGGGTACAAATGCTGCTCTTGTTTCTTCTGTGGCTGGGAGCTGTTGAACATTGACACTCTTATCATTTGCTTGTGTAGAAGTGTCTTTGTTCTCATCTGCCTCCTCTGCAATATCATCATCCTTAGTCTTACCTCCTTTACCTTTTCCTCCTGAACCACAACTCAACCTACCTGTATCCATCATTTGATTGAATGTTGGGTGGATTCTCTGTGTAACAGGATTAATAGCATCAAGGAAGTTCTGACCAAAAGATGTTACTACCTTAAAAGCTGCTGAATATTCCAAGTATAAAGGAACAATACTACTCTTACTTGCTTGCAACTCTATAAACTTAGACTCTACAGACTTTTTCATCTTGCCTGTTTTCTTGTCTTTGACTAATAGGTCAAACCCAAGTTCTTCAAACAATCTGATTACCTGCTTGGAACTATTCCAGTTAATAATACATTGAGGTCCAGTATCAAACTCAGCAAACAATGATGGCTGTGGTATTACCACATACACATTATCTGCAAGTTTAGCTGGCTTACCTTTCTTGTAAGCATCATAGTTTCTTGCAATGTTAGAGGTATCTCCCTTCTTCATTACATAGTCCACTACCCAATCATTGAGTTTCTGCTCCGCAATCCTTAACCTCTCTGCATCCTTGTCCATCTTGGCTTTCCATTTAACAGGGTCAAGTTTAATACCACAATATTCAATATATGCAAGGACTCTTACAAACTCATTTTCAATATCAAGTGCCACTTTCTGACCTCTTGCATTGATAGTAATAAGCTGCAAGTTCATAATATCCTCAAGATGCACAACATCATTTGCTGCATAAACTATAACCTCTTCTGTCATACCTGCATGTATCTGTCCTCTGACAGTCTTGTCAAGATAGATATGTAAATACCTATCACAACAAGCCTGCAAGGACAAAGATACAATGCCAGGTGGGAATCCAAGAAATAGAATCTTTTCAGCTAAATAGGTATCATAGACATTTCTGACTACAATATGTTCCTTATACAGCCATCTCAAATCAAATTTTGCATTATGAATAATGAATAATCTATCACTTTCAAGATAATCCTTATACTGATTGACATCAATAGTCATACAGTCTATCACAACTTGATTTTCCCTATTACCAAGCTGAAGAGTAAGCAATTTACCTTGCCATATCTCTGTACCTGTAGTTTCAGTATCTAAACCTACTACTCGAAGAGACTCTAATATTTTAAGAGACTCCTCTACAGAGATACACTTATACTTAGTATCAGGAAACTCAAATAGTCCTCTCTGACCAGTAACAAAATATATCATCATTCAAATGTTATAGTCCATCCATAACCCTCAACAAAGTCTATAGATTTGACAACTGCCTTGGCTTCTTCAAGCTCATATCCTACCACAATCATTGGACCTCCTGATGGGTCAATAAACTTATTTCCTCCTTGAACTTCACCTACTCTTAATGTGGGCACATCAGTTTTAAGTACATAAGTTTTTGATTCAGAACCATCAGGCTTAGGCATCTTCTTGAGATAGTTTACAGCTTCATATCTGGACTTAAGTTTTATAATATCTTCCATTATTTCTTAGAATAAGCAATAAGACTTTCAAAGTCAAAGACATACTTATACTTTTGGAAGAACAGGCTACCAAGAATACCATGAATCTGTACACCAGACTCCTCCTTGACAATAGCAAAGGCATCATCCAAGTCATGAATGCAGAAATCACCTACAAACTTTTGTCCTTTATAAGTGATTGTCATTTCACAGAACTCAGTGTTCACCTTATTACCTTCAATTCCTGTTACATCCATGTCTTTTTCCTCTATCTTCTTATGGTCAAGGAGAGGAAGAATAGAGCTATTGATTTGGGAGATATTACTTCCAGTGTCCAATAAGAAGTTAAGTTTCTTATCTCCATTATAGAATGTTACCACAGGTAACTCTACCAAATCCATAGCCTCTTTGAAAGACATATTTACTCTTTTACTCTGCTTACAGTAATCTTCTATACCATTAATGATAATAGATAGAATGATTACTGCAAGCATAATACCAATTATTTCTAATACCATGCTTCATGCTTTTTTTTTTTAGTTACTACTTGACACCAGAAGTACCAAATCCTCCTCTGTTATTATCACCTAAGTCATCCACTTCCACAAGTTCAATACCTGAACTCAGTAGCCATTTAATCTTCTGCCACATAGTAGCTTTCTGACTAAGCTGTATCCTAAATTGACAGATTCTATCACCTGCTTCAATAGTGGTCTCTCTCATAGGAGAACATACATAGTGCCACTGGTCATCATTGCCATTATATATGTTATCCACCACACCTTGACCATTTGGGATGAATAATCCTAACTTCTTAGGACCACTACTCCTTGAATCAATAATAGCTTCAAGTCCTTGTGGTAGTTGCATTGCAACCCCAAGAGGAATATAATAGGTAGGAATTTCCACATTCCTATGACCTACTCTCTCTCCTTCAACAGTTTTTCTTTTGAGAATGTCAGCCTGTGGTGCAGGGATAGTGATGTTTATGGCAGACCTCAAATCTATCCAGTCACCTTTACCATTAATAACAGGCATACAGCCCTCAGTCAATACTTTTACTTTAATTTTCAGTTTCATGTTTCCAAAATTTACTTGTTATGTCTATCAACTCTCCATCACTAACCTTGTAAAATCTTTGATTGGTAGTCTTACTGTTAAGTGGACCAAACTCTTCCTTATATGGTCCAAGCTTTATATAATCAAAATTCTTCAAATCAATCTCTTTGCTTAATTCTTGTCTTCCACTATACCAAGCTACTTTAAGGTTTGGGAATTGCTCTTTAATTATACTTGCATAGGCATTTACTGATAAAGGGTCAGCATCTCCTCCCATAAATGCTACACAAGTGATACCTTTATTCTTATGTATAAGAGAGGTTAAGTTATCATATCTAAGCCTTTCACCAATATCCTCTGCTAGATAAGAAGAGTGGCAACCCTTGCAGTTACAGGGGCAGCCACTTATATTAATAGCAAGAGTTATTTCATCAGGTACCTCCGCAAAGACTACCTTAGTATCAACATACTTCAACATCTTTACTATAAACTCTTTTATTTGCTTCTATTTGTCTATCCTTGCCAAAAGCCTTAATAGGTCTGAGATAGCCAATCACTCTTGTATATTGAGTGATATTCTTACTGTGACACTTTGGGCATTCAGTAATAGGATGCTTAGTAATGTAACCACAATCATCACACTCACTATTAGGAATATTAAATGTGAAGTAGTTGGTTCCATTAGCTATTGCAAAGTCTATAAGTTTGAGATATTGTTCCTTACTAAGGTGGTCTTCAAGATTAATATGACAAGCTGAGCCTCCATCACAGTATTGTGCTGTCTGCCTTCCATGCAAAATCATCTTATCTAGTACTGAAGTATCATCATGGGCATCAAAGAAATATGAATTATAAAGATTTTCATCTTCAGGAACAATATAACCGTCCTTTTTGTCCCATCTATAATTCTTACCACCAAGAGATTCAGCAGGAACTACCTCAGAATTAAACAAGAAAGGTCTCTTCTTGTCATGGATAGAATGTAACTTGTTCTGTTCCTTAATAGTGCCAAGAATAAACTGCAAGAACTTAATATATTCAGGGTTATTAGACACCTTAAGACCTAAGAACTTAGCTGCTTCATTCAAGCCATTGATACCAATGGTGCTATACAACTTGTTCATGTGTATATAGCCACCATTACAAGCTGCAAACATGCCTTTCTCCTCTTGTTCATAAAGCATAGTCTTATAAGCAATATGATACTTATAGACTCTTTCAAGAATATCAAATAGTTCATCTAAAATAGCTTCTTTGGCATCATATCCCCAATAATTATATTTAGACTCATCCTCCCTATGTTCATTAGCATACTTTTTTAAAGAATCTTGAACAATCCTATTAATATTGAGAGTAATAACATGACAGCTACCAGTCATAACACCAGTAAGACCTGATGTAGGATTAAATGTATTCTCTGCAAGTTCATTTCTCAATCTACAGCATGATGCAAGGCTATCAGCACTGTCTGAAATATAAGTAAAGAATGAATGTCCCTCTGCATACATTTCTGTACAGAAGTCCTTATATTCTTTATCTATAATATCCTTGCCATCATGTACCATTGCTAGAGTTTCCACGGGAAAGGTCAAAATCTGCTTAGTTCTAAGTTTATTGAAGAACTTCATAAACATCTTCTGAAGAACATTAATTGCAGCCCATTCAGGCTTAGTTCCATCAGGATAACAAAATTCTCCAAACAATGAACTAAAGTATGTATGGTCGTAATAAGACACATTTGTAAATGGACTCTGATATGACCTATTGCCAGCAGGCTGATTAATACCATAGATAAATTGTTTGAAAGCTTTCTCTATGAAATCTCTGACTGTTCTTTGAGTCTTGCAATGAGAATTTGTTACAACACAATCAAGCTTCTCATACCACTTATCTCCAAACTCTGCAATAATGTAATAGTTCAGAGCAATGAAATATTCTCCAAAGGCTACTGCACCTTTACATTGGGAAGAAAGCAAGAAGGTAAGATTAGTTATCTGCCCACTAAATGATTGTAAATCATTAGGAGGACCTGGTGTCACACCATCAATATTACCTACACCTTCTGTCATAAGTGGGTAAAGAGTATCTGCTTGACAATAGAACTTCAAAGTAGGTACACTAGCTTCATCATGAGGATAGATTACATGATTCTCAACATCTATTTCATATTGCTTTGCTACCTCTGGATAAAGGACATTAAGTTCATCCTTCATTCTCTGTCTCTGAATAATTCTATTCTCTGTCTTATAAACTTCTCCATCAAGATTGGCAACATTCTTCTGAGTTACATTAGCATTAGGGTCAGTCTCTGAAGAACTAGCAGCATTATCATCAGAATCTGCATAGTTAGACATATAATCAATCCTTTCTCTAATAAACCTAGACTCTTCATGTTTATTTCTATAAATAATATAAGCCTTTGCTACATCAAAGTGTTTATCATTCATAAGAACATCCTCAACCTTATTCTGTATCTCCTCAATACCTATAGTATCTCCTTCCAAAGTGCCAAATAAAGCACCCAGCATATCATACAAATACTGAGGCATTTTCTTGTTGCAAGACCTAAAGGCTTTCTCTACAGCACTTATAATCTTATCAACATTAAATTCCTCTATACTGCCGTCTCTTTTTACTACTTGCATATTACAATGTATTTAACCATTCTCTTAAATCATTAGAACCAGTCTCATTAATACCCACAGGAACTCTTGGTCTGGAAGTGAGGTATGAGGAAAGTTCTTCTCCTATCACAAAGGGACTTCTCATTTCTATTTGGTCATTCTTTCCAAACTTCAATGTACCTGCTGCCTGTGTAAATGGACAATTCCATACCAATGGGACAAGGATTCTCTTATTAACTACAATGAAATCATAGTCAAGTAGCTTGAAGTTTTTGAAGTACTCATCCTTATCCATATTCTGCCTTATAATAGCCCAATATAGTCTGGCTTGAATATCATATCTCCAATCTACAAAGGATTTATAGAAATCCCACTCTGTATGGGAACTTGTTTTCAAATCTACTGGCTTTACCCACTTCTCCTTATGATTGACTATGATTAAGTCAGCCATATTCCTATACTTTACACCATTGAACTCCCCTTTGAACTTTAGCTGATAGAATCTTTCAATGTCTGGTTCAAATGGATTATCCTCTGCAAAGTAGAATTGAGTGGATTTACTCTCTTTCAATGCTCTTACTGCATTACACACATCTTGGTAGGTCTGAGTATCAAGTATAGTTTTATTGCCTGCTATAAATAACAGGTTATAGTAGTCAGCTCCTTTCTCCTTGATAACCTTAGCCCTTGTCTCAGGCTTCCAGTTCATTTGATAACTCTGGTATTCAGTCTCCTTAATGATTGCATCATCAGGAATTGTGATAAGACTCCTATAAGAATCTCCATACTGACTGAACAAAGATTTTACCACCTTTGTAATAGAGTCTGGAGTAGAAGGAAACTCAGCAACCATAAATCTATTATCAAACTCTTCTTGACCACCTGTGATAATGCTGTCTACAGCACTACCAAAAATAAGAGAAGGTGTCTCTAACCTGTCAAATAATTTATCCAAGTTATTGAATCCCTCCCTCTCATATCTTGCAAGGGTTGAATAGCTTAATGCTGGGTCTGCCCTATATGTTTCCTCAGACACATCCCAAGATATACTTCTTAAAGATTTTCTTTCCATTAGTAATAATCTTGATTGTATTCTTCACTACTGAAATCTTCATACTCATCTTCCTGCTCTGGCAACTCAAGTGCCTCACAGTAAGTATCTATTTCTGACTTCAATTTCCTCATTTCTCCGAGGTCTGCTCTCAGATACTCCTCTTTAGGATTTTCCTTACTGAGACCTTTCTTTACTCTGACAAGAGATGAATCAATTAAGAGTTGAAGAGATTCAAAGTCTCTACTATTCAAAAACTTATGTGCAAGCTCCACATCCCCCTCAGGCAATGAGGAAATTAAAGCCTTTATTCTGTCTATTGGTTCTCTATTGTCCATAACTCTTGATAATTTCTATTGCCTGTAAGAGCTGTCCCTTGGTATAAACTTCAAAGTACATAGACCTCCTTCCAGTATTAACCAATACATCATCAAGATACTTTATAAACATCTTCTTCTTGATATAGAAGACATCATTTTCAATTCCTTTAGCCTCAATGTAAACATCCAAGCCATTATAATTGAAGTAAAAGTCTGGTGTGTATTTTATACTTACTACTTTGCCTGTTTTCTGAACAAGTATCTTTGAATGGCATGTATTTACTCCTTCAGATATTCTCCTTATCTTCTGCTTGTCAGTCTCCTTGTCATAGTAGGGAGTGATAGGGCTAAAGCCATTCCACAAAGTGAAAGTAATTGGTTCATATTGAGGAGTAAACCCCTGTTGAAGAAGAGTATCATATATACTCTTCTCCAACTGGGATTTGAAAGTTATACCCTTAGAACTACTCTGTGTGGCATTCCTGATTTTCTTATTTACCACCTTTGAACATTTCTCTAAGAATGTCTCTTGTAATTTTGCAAGCAATCTTAGCATCCTCAATAGTCCTAAATGCTGCAAAGTTCCTGTAGTTCTTGATATGGGCTTTGTTAGCCTTAGTGACTTTACCATCAAGCATAGAGATTACATAAATTTCAGGACTCTCCTCAATAGAGTCCTCATACTTCTTGTCCAACTCAATGGCTACTTCTCTAAGTACCATAGAGAATGCAGCAGCAGGAAGAATAGTATCTACACTATTGAGATAGCTATAGACCTTCTCAATCTTCCAACCAAGCTTCTCTGCAATCTTCTGAATGTAGTAATCCAGTTCCATAGGAACCTCAGATTCAACCACAGCAGACTTTGTAGGCTTAGCAGTAGTAACAATGCCAGCCTCAAGGAGCTTAGGGAGAATGTCCTTAGTCACTACAATGTGCTGAACTACAGTGCCCTTACCAAAGAAGGGGTCTTTCACTTTAGATACTTTAGTCAGAGTGTCTCCAATCTGTACCTCTTTACCATTTGTCAAATAAATCTTTTCCATTTTGTTTTTTTATTGTTTAGTATTAATACTCTTCGTACCATTTTATAGGTACACCATAAATTTCTTTTACCTTATTACTTATATCAACAAATAGCTGATGTGGCATCTTAGTACCACTCCTTGCAAAGTATGCAGGATGTTCAATCTTTATAATATGATTGAACCTATTATTAATATAAGGTTTGAAGGTTTGGGCTTGTCTGCCAAACAATACATATACTATAGCTGTATTATATTCAGACAAGTTCTTTAGCAATTTAGCTATGAATGGTCTCCATAACATCACATGGGAACCTATCCTATTCATTTCTACAGTGAGTGCAGAGTTTATCATTAGTATCCCTTGTTTAGCCCAACTCTCTAAAGTCTGGTCAAAGGTAATACAATAATGTGGAACCTCAAAATTAATGGCTGCTTCTTTAACAACATTTAATGAAGGAGACAAGTTACCCTTATCAACCTCCTTCCTGTTACCAAAAAGTATGCCAGTTGCAACTCCCTTTTGTGGATAAGGGTCTTGACCTAACATAACTACTTTTAAGTCCTTGAGAGGACAAAGCTCAAATGCTCTGAACACATCAGATTGGGCAGGACATATAGGTTTCCTCTTGTATTCTTGCCCAACCTTAGCCATTACATTATTTAGCTCTGCCCTATCAATTACCTTCATCCAATCTCCAAAGTATTCATCTAATGTCATATCGACACCATTATGTCATCAATATTGTCAATAAGGCATTCATTCAGTGCATCATTAGAGCAGGCAGATGGAGTAGGTTTAATAGGTTCTACAAAGAACTTATTGAAATTATCTACTATGACCTGTACTTTTCTGTCCTCTGGATTACTGCTGAATTTGTAATTGCTTATTGGAAAATGTACATCCCTACTTGTATAATAAGGAATCAATTTCTTGATGATGCCTTTATTAATCAACTTATTAGACTCTAAGAATACTTTGGGACTGACATGGCACACAGGTCTGTAATAGACCATAGTATTACCATTATCCTCAGTATGTACACTTCTTGCAGTTAATGTACATAATAGTAATGGAGTGTAGCTCTCATCAAAGATGATACCTTTGCCACCATAATACACCTCACCTTTACTGGTAGTTATCTTCTGCAATCTTTTATCATATCCTACATTAGTAAATAATTGAGTTATAATACTATCAAAGGTTCTTCTCTCTTGGCTTGGTGCATTATCATATAATGGCAGTATTATCCTTTTGATTCTCATAATTGTGGAATAAGCCATATTGAGTGAAACCAGATTTTCAAAGTGTTCTCTTGCAATCACAGGTATCTCTACCTCATCATTGTTTACTTCAATGATAAGGCTTCTTCTAAATACATTGTTACTATCAAGAGATAGATTCATTTCAAGCTGGTCTGGATTACTAGACTCACTGCTATTGAAAACACCCATTACATTACGTGCAAATCTTGGGTCAAATTCCATTATATTTCAGTTTTAAGATACATTGTTTCTGCATTATATGTGGTAAGGAATGGCAGGTCTCTGTCAATGAGAGGCTCACATTGATTAGCACAGAAGTTTACAAACAAATTAACCATATAAGATGCAATCATATTTGCACAAAAAGTAGTTTGTTTATAGGAGCAGATAGTTTCATCAGCTTCTGCATCAGAGAATAGGAACTCATTATTGTACCTATTGATGTTGTACTCATCATCTCCCTTGATACACAATACCTGAAACTCTTCTGCTGCTAATCTACCATCAATAAACAAGCAATTCTTCCTCTCTTCCTCTGGTTTGGATTTAACATGATTTACCCATTTATTAAAGAAAAGTTTTCTTGCTGCCATATTATCAAAGCCACAAATCATAATGTCTGATGCTTCAGATTCATCAGTGAATCTTTCATTTATTGCAAAGACACTACTATAGCCAGCATAGTTCCTAATCATCTCAGTCAGTGCAGATACCTTAGGTCTACCTAAATCAGATTGACCATATAACTGACCTGACATATTGACAGCTTCCACCATGTCATCATCATAAATAAACATGGAAGCTGGCTTCATTCTTGCCAATAAGAAACCTACATAACTACCAATACCACCTACACCTGCCAAAATGACAGTCTTCTTCTGAATGTTCTCATACCAAATGGCAGAACTAAACCTACTTGTAGCTTCATCTACAAGCAAAGTTGCAGAATTTGTAGGTATCTCTTGATGTGCATCTTCTACAGCTTGGTCAAGGATAGCTTGTTCTTCTTCTGAAAGTTCAAAGCTAATGCTATCACCATCATCTTCTATAGCACTGTCTGACACAGGTATGGTATCCTCACTGAGATTTTCCATAAGAAAATCATAATCCTCCTGCACAGTTGCAGGAAGGCTTTCTTGAGTTGCTATTTCTTCATTCATAATATTAAATATTTTTGAAGTGCATCAATATACCCTTTGATATAATTATTTTCAGGGAGTTTTGTAAGCTCCTCTATCATATCATGGGCACAAATAGCACAAATTTCTGTCTCATCAAAGCCAAGCTCTTCTAATTTCTCATCTGTCACATACCATGTCAGATATTCTGTATAGGTATCTGCCCACATTTTGAAATTTTTCATGCCTTTTTCACCCTTACCAAATCTCTTTTCATACAATGCAGGCATTGACTTAGCCCATTTAGCAATGTCAATCTTACTGTCATTAGAGATAATGATACTACCTGTAATCAATTGAAGTACAAGAGACTTCAGAGCAACCTTATCAAATGCTACCTGACCATAAGGTAGACTATAGTTATCATCAAATGGCAAATCACCCACATTATCAAAGAGAGTAGGCTGAGCCACCTTAGGCTCATTAGTCCCCTTCTTGACAAGATTTGCTGAACCCACCTTTGTACCATAGGAATTAGCAATAACAGGCTTATAACCACTCTGATATACAGGTGACTGAACTTTCTTAGCTCTTTCTGCTTTAGCTTGCTTGATTTCCTCAAGCCTTGCTGCCATGTCTGGAAAGGAATAATTCTCACCTTCTTTCTCTATTTTAAGATAGAACCATTCAATCTCATCTGCACCACTTACATATTCCTTAGTATCATGCTTTTCACCATCACCAAAGAACTCATAAGACACAGACTCTTTGACCTGCTTTGACTTGATTCTCCTTGTGATTGCAGCAGTATAAGTACCTGCATTATTTACAATGAGAGATACAAAGTTGTTTCTATCTCTACCCTCCTCCTTTAGAGTAGCAGTATCTGTTCCACTAAAGAAAGTACTCATATTGTTATGGGAATGTATAAGACCCATTTGGCAATCAAGTAGCTCAGGATTATCACACATATAGGCTATCACATCAGGATTCATATCAAACTCTGTATAGGCTTGAGTGCCAATATCCATGATATAAATATCCACACATCTTATTACAAGGTCATTATTTTCAAATGAGCCTTCATGTGTAAAGAATAGTGTACCTGACCATTCAGTACTCCATACCTTCTGACAGGCAAATCTTATCTTTCTCTCCACTTCTGTTGGGATAATCAGCTTATAATTATAAGTACATGACTTCTGTACCAAGCTGATTACCTTCGTGGGTTGCTTTACTTCTTCCATATCTATAATTTAATACTTTAAGTATTGTTGCTAATATGTATAGTGCAGTATGGGTGTTAAGAATTATACTCTTATTCTCATTCCTTACCTCAGCAATATCTGTAATATTAACAGTAACTTCTCTTCCCTTGAACATGCAAACTTTCTTGCCTATATATTGAGCATAGTTATTTGCATTGTTCCTGCCTTTATCATAGTAAATCTTCCCATTATCTATGATACATTCTTTCAAGATGCCTTTCCTCTTCAATTCTGTAAACTTGACAGTTAGCTTCCCTTTATTAAACTGGTCATTATACCACTTAATAAATTCATTACTAATAAGTACAATAAACTCAATAAGTGACATACCAATAGAATAAGAGCCATTTACATAATTGAATTTAAGTTTCTTTAAATTGATAAAGTCTTTTACAAACTCCTTCAACTTATCAAAACTAAAAGCATCTTCATAGTAGCTTGGTGATAGATATGTAATAAATCTGTCTATACCCATCTCCATGTTATCAGTACCTAACTTTTCCAAATATTTATAAGGTCTGCCAGCAATGGATTCTACAGTTACATACTTACTCAGCTCAAGACAAAACATATTCCACGTATCCTCATCATAATCCCTATTGAGGGCACTAATAGTATCCTTGATGGGACCACTGCCTGTGCAAGGACTCTGAAACTTGGTAAAGTCATTTGTAGGAATACTACTGACATGGCTGTGCATGTATCTACTACTAATGTGAAGCACAGTATATTCTGACCTATTAAGTGTAAATCCACCATTCATTGTGCCATTATACATTACTTTCACCTTAGCCCACAGATGGTTAATATCCACAAATCTATCATGCTCATTAGTTACCCTTACATGAGGAAAATGTACAAGAATAAATATGTCATTGAACTTAGCATTACCAATTCTTTCCTTTACTGCAACACTTGTAAGCACATTTGCAACCTTTTCTGCCCAGTCTCCAGGTAAATCAGTAATAGACAATTTTTCATACATGCTCCAGTCATTACTGTTCATGCTTACAATATTACCATTAGAAATATAAGTAGATAAAGGTTCTATATTCATCCAAGATTTGAACTTATCCAAACTCCAATATCCTTGCATATCAACTTTATTTTCCCCAAAGAAGTCATTGAATATGCCTAATACTCGGAGTGGCTTGTTCATCAAAGAGTTATATAGTTCCTCTATCTTCTCCTCAATTAATTTAATTGCTTCTCCACTCATATTACTGTAAAAAAAAAGTAGGTAAGGGGCATTTCTAACCTCCTTACCTACTGTTACTTACCCTTGTTAATTGACACCCATTCCTGTGAACATATCATCAATCTCATCATCAGAGTAAGGAGAAGCTGACTTAGGTTTATACTCCTCGGAGGTTGCAGTAGTTACAGCTGCTTCACTCCCAAGAATACCAAGCACTTCCTCTTTCTCATAGTCCTCAATTGTGCCATTGTCCTCAAGAATTTCCACCAACTTGTTGATAGCAGCTCTTGCTACAGTATCAATACATTCACCACCATTACTTGCAGGTGCTACAGGAGTATTTACTTCAGGAGTGTTTACAGGTGCTTTCACCTCTTTCTCCTTCTTAGTCTCAGCCTTAGCCTCAGTTTTAGGAGCAGGCTTTGAAGCACTATTACTCTGTACCAATGCAATAAGGTCAGCAGTCTTACACATAGTGAAGTTCTTACCAAACTTCTTCACACAGACATTCTGCAAACCCATAGACTTGATGGCACTATATGCCTCAGCTCTGCTCATTGTAGCAGCACCACTTCTGATTTTCTTGTTGGTGTTAGTAAGCATGAAAACCAACTCATTGGTGACAGTTCCCTTATAAGGAACATCATGTGGCAGAACTGAAGCATCATTCTTCAATTCAACCTTTGATGTGCCTTCAAAGAAGGTCATACCATCATAGTCAATACCGTTGGCTCTCAGGTCACTTTTCAACTCAGCAAGGGTCGTGGCTGCTGACATGATGACACTCTTTTTCTGATTCTTAGTCTGTACAACTGTAATTTTACGACTTTGCATAACTTTTTAATATTTTATGTTCCATAATGTTTTGAATTTCCAAATATAACCATAGGCTGTTTTTCTTTTAACAGTGCCAAATTGGGTATCTGCTACACCATTACAACATTTTAAAATGTTAGTAACAGCTGCTTTTATATTTCCATTGTTCACTGTCCTTGCAGCTTCTGCTATACTTGGAAATTCTTTTAAAAATTCTCTTGTTTTAGAGTATTGAAGGACTGGGATACTAAAGAAGGGATTGTTAGTCAGGCTATTAGACAGCTTACTATTTCTATTCCCATAATTTAGGTTATACTTATAGTTGCACCATTCAAGATTATTTACAGAATTATTGCTTCTGTTTTCATCTTTATGGTTGATAATCCTATACCCATTAGGATTAGGCAGAAATGCTTGAGCTACCACTCTATGTATTAGAAGATAGCAGCTCCTTTTATTATCATCATATAAGTTAATACCTAAATAGCCATTACTCAACTTGTGAGGAATTAGAACCTTTTCTTTACCAGTTTTATTATAATTGAGGCTCTTTATTTCCCCAGTATTGCTTACCATGTAATTAGGAAATCCATCTATTTCTCTCCATTCCTTCATACCCATTCAATTTTTTTTTTCTTTTATTTAATCTATACAAAAGGGCAAATCATTCCAATCATTGTCCTCTTGTCTTGAAGAGTTGAATAAAGGCATAATAATCCTAACAAACTCTTCTTTTCCTTTAATTCTTCTTAAATCTGAAATATCTTTCCCTTCATTAAAGGGTGGTAATACTACATTAGTAAACCCTGTTTCTTCAGCTAACTTCTGAGCATCTTTCAATCCTGGCTCATCATTATCCAAGCAAATGAAGACTTGTTTATATCTTCTTTTCAGTTCACTAATTGCAGTATCACTCATCCTATATCCCTCACCTTGAATGGCAAGAGATGGTATTCCTGTATTAGCCCATAGACATAGAGCATCTTTTAATGAGGAACATATACATATTTGCTCCCCATATTCAGGTACTTTAGTCCATAAACTTACTACAGAATTGTCATGCTTGTTACTCCACTTATAACCAGCTTTATTGAAAGGCTGATATATCTTTAGAGTAACTTTACCTTCCTTGTGTTCTACATAAGCATAGGCATATTTATCAGCTCCAAACACATATCTATGACCATCTTTTATGATAATCTTATGGGATATGGGATAAACCTCTGCATACTTGAGCCATTCCAAGGTTATACCATAGGATGCCCAATATTCAATATCATAATCTCTCCAATCTCTGACTTTGCACTGCAAATCTGTATCTTTGTTGTAACTATTTGTACTTCTTACAGCACAAGGAGTATATGAATGAATACTGGCACCACCACAGAACTTTGAAATATCCTTATTAACCCTTGTTAGAACTTCCTTATAACCACAGTTCCACATATGACCAAGAAGGTCAAATAGACCTCCTCTATCCCTCGTGGATAAATCTGTGTAAAATATTCTTCTACCATCAGTAGAATAAAGACCAAAAGAAGGTCTCCTATCCTGTCTAAGAGGACTATTTATAATACAAGGAACCTCTGTGACTCCTAGGTAGTATGACAGAATGTCTGCTTCTGTCACTTTACTTAGAATATCATCAAGGCTCACAGAAGATTTACCTTTAGCTATCATACTTGTATCTCCATTTGTATCCATAGGCACTATGCACTGGATATGTTTTACCATTATGATAGTCTCTCTTAGAGCCAATACAACATGAAGAAATACTTTCATGGCTAAACCCAAGTTCCCTTTCTATCTGATTTGTAGATTCCCACTCCTTGATGAATTTTCCATCAAGGGATTCTTGGATAACTGTTTTAGCTAAAATAGTTCTTTTGCTACCATAGTTACAGTTATATTTATTATCACACATCTCAAGATTCTCTACTCTGTTATCAAACTTAATCTCATTCTTATGATTTACTTGTAAATCTTCAGAGTAATTTTCAAGGAAAGCTTTAGCTACAAGTCTATGTACCTTATGTACTTTACGATTGCCATTTTTATACAGCCCTACTACAAGATACCCGTACTTGTCACTTTGCTTCTTTACCAATTTTCCATTTATAGATTTTATATTACCTAAATTAGAAATTTGATAATGAGTATAACCATCAATATTTCTCCATTCTTCCATTGCTTTTCTTTTTTAGAAATTACTACTTACTTACCAAAATCCCAAGGTGTACCACCAGCAGTATCACTGGCAGGGAAAGGCATATTACCTGATGCACCAGAGTTGCTAAGGTCAGTAGATTCTACATCATACTCCTTCAAGTTACCCACAGTAGCCTTATCACCTACAATAAATTCAGTAGTAGGATAAGCTCCAGCAGCCTTTCTTTCCTGCAAGTTTGCATCCAACTTGCTGTAGTCAGTGATGTTGTTCTTCAAGAACATCTGATTATAAACAGCCTGATACTGCTTGTTATCATCAGTGGTTCTCACACCAAACAGCACTTTAACTTTATTGGTAGGCTGAAGAGCAATAATTTCTCTAAGCTCACTGAAGTCACCCTTGAAGTAATCCTCAATGTGTTCAAGTCTTGCTTCACAATCCTCAGGTTTATCTACCATAACCCAAGTATTATTGACATACTTCATTACATTAGGAATGTTGAGGTATGCCTTGATGAAATTGGTAAGCTCTTCCTCTCCGTGGAAGCAAGTTCTATAGTCCTTGTCAATGTTTGCAGGACCATTGGAATATACAGGAATCTCCTTGTTCTTGTACTGCTCTTTAGTTACCCAAGCAGTCCTGCCATACTTATCAATTACCTGTACCTTACTGCCTTCTCTATTCATCCTAGGCTCTTTCCTAATGAAGAAAGCTACCTTGGTAGTAAACTCAATACCACCACACTTCTCAGCATCAGTCTTGACAATGAAGTCAATTCTCACATTGGGGACTTTGTGCTTGTCCTCACCTACTTCAACTTCACTAAGATACTCAGGAGCATTTTCAAGCTGGGTATTATACAGCTTTTCAAGTTCCCCTTTATTAGGATTTACACCAAGTACAAATACAGGTGCTACACCTACATATCTCTTCACTGCATTGCCTTCAGTAGATACTTTACCAGCAGCAAATGCCATAAATGCAAAATTTGTCTTCTTCATTTTCTAATGATTTTTCTTGTTCTTGATTTTATTTCTTACTACTTTGATTACTCTTCAAAGGGCAGTTTGTCACCAGCTTCTACACCATTGTTAAAAGGATTAGTAGGGTCAAAAGGAGACTCTTCACCAGCCTTTACTTCTATCTCAGGTGCCTTCTCAGTATCATCTACTGTTTCAGGAGCAACATCTTCAACCTCAGGCTCTTCTACATGAATCTCATATACACTAGCCTCTTCATTGAATACTACTACACCAGCCTTAGGTTCATACTTAGTAACCTTTACAGGCTTACCATCCTTACCAACCTTACCAGTATCCTCTACCTTCTTGACAACCAAGTCTTCACTTGTGAGACCACCTGTCAAAGACTTGACACCCGTCTCATGTCCCTCAATCTCCTCAGTCAGAGCATTATACTCTGCATTGAGTTCATCAATCTTGGCAGCAATCTTATTCTTCTTTACTACCAAAGGATTAACATTCTGTGCAACTCTCTTTATAGTTGCAAACTGTCTAATTGAAATTGTCTTCATAATGTTTTTTTTTCTGTTTTAATAAATTAATAATATAGTCCTACCGCCATTATTTAACATAGGGTTAATAGCTGAGAACAATTTGAATATAGTAAACTTCTTTTCAAAGTATGTTAATGCTTCAACAAAGCAGCTATTCATAATTGGTGGATTCTTGTATAAAGCATACAAGAATAATTGTATATCAGCATACCTTTTTCCCTTCTCTATACAATAAGATGATATTACATTATCTACTTCATTTGTTGTAGGGTTTTCTTTTCTTAGATAGAATCTCTTAGATATTTCCAGTATTGTTTCCCTATCCATAAATCTCCCTCAATTTGTTCACTACTATAGATAAATCATTAGGAATCTCATCAGGAAGGTCATCCAATGCACCAAGGCTGTCTTTAGCAGGATATTCTCCATCAAACTCCTTGACAAAGTGCTTGATAGGTCTCTTGTTTTCTGCATCATATCCTACCTTGCCAAAGAGGATAATATCAAACTTACCTTCTGGTGTGATGTAATCATCCACCATCTTTCCAGTGGTCTTGAATTTATAGGAAATGGAGTCACCATTCTTATCTTTATACTCCTCATAATGGGCACAACAGATAATGTTCTTATTCTCAGGAAGCCCCTTAAAGGCATCAAAGATAAGACCCATTCCATAGCCAATCTGCTTAGGAGTATCCCATCCACCTTTCATAGCATTTGCCATATAGAAATCCTGTGCGAGATAATTGAAGTCATCAATTACAATATTCTTGAAAGGAGATTTCTTTAGCATATTTATGAGTTCTGCTATTACTGCAAACCTATCAAGACCTGTAAGACTATCTACCTGTACCCTGTTACCTGTACCAAGGGCATTTGCATTTACAAGTTTCTGTGTAGGCTTACCTACATTCTCTACTCCAATGCTACCTTCAATCAGTTTGAAGTTAGGGTTAGGAACACCCCTACCAATACACTGGATAACATAAGTTTCCTTTGGGTCAAGCCCCTTAATACCTAATTTCTCCCTACCACAATAGGAAGTAGTCTTTCCGAACCCACTTTTTGCGAGAACTAAAATCTTTGCCATTGTTTTTGTTTTATAATGTTACTTTTACTTGAAAAGGGCTGCAAATTTATGAAATATTCTCCACCTGTGCAACTCTTTATTCATTTTATTTATTCCATAACTAAAGAAAGTCTTAGCAGTTTTACTCTTCCTTGATTCCATATAGTTATATACTTTTTGTAGTGCTTCCCTATCATCAGGTCTTGGGAGTTCACAAAATGTACTTACTGCACCATCAAAGAATAGAGGACAGATTTGACCACTTGCTCCATAGTCTCTATCTTCAATCACTTCCATGAACCTTATATGATTCCTGAACTTGGTTATATCATATCCTTCATACTCTCTTAGTCCATACTTAAATGGACTATAGAGACCCATAACCATATTGGCATCTCTGGTAGTAGTCTTACAATCTGCAAGACCATCAGAAGATGGTTTGAGCTTATTTAGCTTTTGGTTCTCAATGCCTTCTTGAGCTTGTGCTTGATGCTGAATCAATACAAAGATGAATTTCAATTGATTTCTGAGAGTAATACCATACTTGCTCATCTTATCAATAGTTTCCATCTTCTTTAATCCACTTTCAAGAGATAGATTTGAGGCATTATCTATGATGATTATTCTCCTCTCCTCTGGGTCATCTGGGGTATAAGGATTGTCTTTATCTACCACATTTGCATCTATGAGTTCATCTGTGATAGGGTCTTTCTTCTTACCTTTCTTGAAGTTAAGATGTCCATGAGTTAAGGCATAGTCCCTACAGTACTTATTAATTCCTGTAGGATTCCTTTGGTCATCAATATACTCAACCATATCCTCAAATGCCTTGATATACCTCTGATATTTATCAGTCTCAAGCAATTCAAGAATCTTCTCATCAATAGGATGGTCTCTATCTGTACTTTTCAGTTCAGTAGGAGATACCTCTATTCCATCCAATTTAAACAATAGATGGCACAAGAACTCATTATACTTTTCCTCTGGACTCATCTCCAAAGTAAAGTAGAGAACCTTAACTCTCATCTCAGGATGCTCCAATATAAAGAACAAGGGTTCATATACAAATAGATAATCACAGAACTTTGATTTACCTACCTTTTGATTGGCAGTCACCACTATGAACTTAGCAGTTTCAATGCCTGGAACCCATGCTCTAAATCTTGGAAAAGGAAGGGGAATACAATTATAAAGTCCATTAAGGGCTCTCTCCCTTCTTAACCTCAGATTTCCTATTACTTGCTTAAATCTACTCATAATCAGTTAATTGTAGAAGTCCAATCATTTCTTAAATTCTCTTCTTGACCAGCATTCTCAATATAACTAATCAATTCTGAGTCTCCTTCAACCTCACCAGCAGCACCAACTTTCTCTTTGAATATGAAATACTTTAATAACCTCATATATGTATAGTTCCCATTGAAACCCTCCACATACTTACTGGTTGCCTGTATGATTTGCTCATCAGTATAAGTATTTCCATACTTTTTAAAGAATAACTTTAGTCTTCGTACAATTAAAGCTACTCCATCTGCCCAATAATAGTTAGTACCATCTTTCTTGCCCTTAGGAAATATCTCCTTGAGTCTTGTAGCCAACTGAACCAACCTATCATTAGGTTCTTGTTTCTTATCAGAGTCTACAATTACAGAATCTAATATCTGGCTTCCCTTATTTGTAAGTCTCCAGCCTGTCTGTTGGAACAAATCATTCCTTTCTGCTGTTATGAAGCCTTTCTGGGTCAGGGACCTCTCTGCCATTTCAAGGTCAGCCTTATTGTAGATGACAAGCATAAGTAATGCCTCATCTATGGTTATACCATTCTGTTGGGCAGCTTTCTTATTTAAGCATACTGTTGTCATAATTCTAAATCCAATAAGTTGTCCACTTCATTTATATACTCTTCATTAATGCCCTCAAGAACATTCTCCAGATAATCCATATCCTTTGTGCCTTCATAATAGAATATGAATTGTATAGGGTCTTCTGCTCTCATACTTCTACCAAACTTCTGAATAAATGCTCTCTCCTTACCATCAAGTTGTACAATTATTCCAGCTTCAATGTCAGTGAGATTCTGTCCCTCCTGTAACATTCCAACAGCAAATAGACTATCTATCTTTTTGAGATTGAAATTATCTATAACCTCTAAGGAGTTCTTTCTTTCAGAGTGTATAGCATTCCTACCACCCAGCAACTCAGCCTGCTCTATGCTGGTACAGAAACAGATATATCTCATGTTCTGTAACTTATGCAATAGTACTCTGACAGAGTTAGTCTTGCACTCTCCAAGAAATCTTTTTCTCTTTGAGCCAGTCTGTAGCCATTTGTTCTTGACATAATCCTGCCTTGTCCTAAAGAACCTCTCCTTCCAATAATCAAATTGGTCAGACAAATAATTATACTTCTGCTGTTGTGTACAGGAGATTTCCAGTGTGACATTTGGATACTTTTGCTTGTTTCTCAAGTATCCCCATCTTTCATGGAATTTACACTTATAGGTAACTCTCTCCTCCTTCTTACCCCACTCCTCTACAATAGTACAATTAGGGTATGTGCTATCAAGGGTCAATGGAATAAGATATACTTTAGGCTCAGGCAATATGCCCCATCCAATAGCTTGTTTGAGAGAAACCTTTGAGACTTCAAATTCCCCAAAAACTCCAGATACAACTTGCATAATCTGGTCAGGAAGAGTAGCAGATAGAAGGACTACATTTCTCACATGCAACTCATTGAGAATATCAATCTTCAAATCTGTACCCAAATGATGTGCTTCATCAAAGATAACTAAATCCCAATAAGAGTCCCTGTACTTGTCCAAAGAAGCATAACATTCTATAGCTACATGGTCAGTCTTCAAATTCCACTTTTCAAACTCTGCTCTCCAATTGGATTTATGTGCAGTTTCTGCTACTACCAATAACACATTAAGTGCTTCTTCACACTCTTTAAACTCTTTATCTGCTAAGTAGTTAGCTATTTCAATAGCTGCTCTACTCTTTCCTAATCCAGTACACCATTGAAGTGCTACTCTGCTACTTCGCTTTATTAGTGACAGTGCCTGAATCTGAAGTTCTTCTCTTGTCATTTCTGTTTACAATTCCTTTTAATTTGCTAATGTAGTTAGGGTCTTTTGCATACCCTATGTCTAATAAAAACTTATAGTAATCATTCGGAGGTTTATATCTATGCTGCACACAGTCAAGATATGCAACCACACTCTCAGTCCAATGGTCAAATGTGTGATACCTGTGTTTCTTGCTGTTATACAAGCCAAACAAGTTATTATCATTTAGACATAAGTCTGATTTAAAATGACCAGTTTCAAGTACAGCCTGTGCATAGACTATCTGAGGATGTTCAACCCCGTAATATTCTAATGCTTCCATCAAACCTTCTTGAGGTGACTTACTAAAGAAGTCTGGCTGCTTCTCATTAACTATACACTCCACCTTTATCTCAGGTGGCTTATCTCCCTTTGAGCAGGAATGCACTTGAATTGCTCCAAGTGCTCCTACTACTAAGGAAATGAGTACATTGAATACTTTCTGTCTCATATTTCCTTACATAATAGATTCTTAACCTTTAGTAATCCTTTTGTGACAATGTTGTCTCCTCTCAATGAGAATACATGAGTATAGTTATCACACTTATTGGGATTCCATCCTGCATGGATTACATAGTATATGATAAATGCAACAAATAGGACAGTATTAGCTACAGGCAATAAGCCCAGTACAGTTATAATAAGTGCCATCCATATTGGTACTATAACATCATATTCTTCCTGCAACCCAGCAGGACCAAAACACCTATAATACACCTCAACATGAGTATCTTTCAAGATACTCAGTGTCAAGATGATTATTAATATAGCAATAACCCACATCATTTGCTAATATCCTTAAAGATTGTAGGAACCTGCCCATATACAGGCAATTTACCATCCCACTTCTCAATCCACTGCTGTTTAAGAATCATAGGAGTCAAAGCCTGTGTTCTAAGCTTATTAGCCTCTGCTTCAGCCTGTGCTGCAACTACCTTCTTCTCTGCCTCTGCCTTAACTACAGCAAGCTCATTCTGAGCCTTCTGTGCCTGCTGAATAGCAGCATTCTTTGCATTTACTGCTTCTACAATAGAGTTAGGGTACTTCAATCCAGAGGTAAGCTGCTCTAACTGAAAGTTCTCTTTAAGCAATGCCTTAGACAAATGTGCTTCGATAGCCTTCTCTACCATATCTCTATTAGATACAATCTCATCAGTAGTGTACTTATTGAGCTGAATCCTAAAGGCATCCTTTACATAGTTAAAGAGAGTTCCATTGATAACATCAGCAAGTTCCTTCCTATACTTCTTGAATACCTGAGGTGACTTACCATCAGCAATCTTCAATGAAATAGTAGGGTCAATACTGAACTCTGAACCATCCTTTGCATTAATTGTGAAAGCAGGATAATCTACTGTCTGGACATAAGTAGGATACTCATAAACCTGCTCAGTGAATGGATTATACCATACTGCACCAGTAACCAAAGATACATCATCTACACCCTTCTCAGAGCCATAGAGATTTACCTTAATACCCTCACAACCTGCATCTACTCTCTCATAACCACATGAGGACATTCCCAACATGGTAAACACTGCCATAAGGCACATAATTACTTTACTCTTCATTTCCTTTTGTTTTAATGAATTTAATTATTACTTCTACACCTATCCATATAGCTACTATGAACAATACAATTCCTGCAATGTTAGCAGCTGTGTTACTCATGGTGAGTAATTGAGTAACAGCATTTAATGCTATGAATAAACACAGCACTAAACATACTACCTTGATAATGAATTTTCTCATATTACTAATCCCAAAACCAAATATACCTAGCCACCATCTTCCTCATAGATATATGACCTTCTAAGGTCTTCCAGAGTTCTTTGTGTCTAAAGAACTTAAACTTTGCTTTCTTTCCATTTTTACCACCCCATACTTTATCTTTGTAACTTTTCCTTGTAGGATATTTGCTAAGGTATTTATGAGGTATTTTGTACTTCCTTCCTTTACTCATATTATAAATAGTTGTATATAATTTCTTACTATTACAGGTTTATTAGGATAGTTTGACTTATGGCTGTTATACCATAATAACACCCTATACCTTTTACCTTGTACTATTATATCTATTGATGGCTTATATTTATTAATAAGGGTCATCACGTATATTATGAGTAAAACTATAATCCATATCTTCGTCATAAATTACTTTTTTTTTATTCACCCTCCTCTGGTTTAGGGCAGCATACTACATACTTGAATCTCGAACAAATGCTTTTCCACTTCCTGTAATCATCACATGAGTTCTTCTTTAATGCTTTTGCATCAATGAAGTTACTTACACAAAGCATATCATACTTATTAGTAGGACAGTGTATTACCATATTAAAGTACTCATCCAATTCCTGTATAATTGCTTCAATGGTTTCACCTGATACTATAAAGTCATCCACAACTATAAACCTTGTAGTACCAATCTCATCAATTCCTCTTAATGAAGAACAATGAGCACTTGTGTCCTCTTCCTTCCTGACAATCAGGATATAGGTCTTAGTAGTTAGGTTGATGTTGTGTAACTCATTAAGCATAGCACCCGCAATCATGGCTCCTGATGTACCTCTTGCTACAAAAGTAATGCTTGTACCTTCCTCAATATCTTCTTTATATGTATTGAAGATTGCTTCTGCACTCTGTTGTATATAACTATGCTTCCAATGAACACCAAATGGATACCTTACATCAATGAAATGGTCAAGATGTATAAATTTAGGAACATATCCCATAGTCTCTTAGTTTTATCCCACTCAGTCAGTAGGTTGTAAAAAAAAAGAAGGACAAGGGTATTATTAGTACCCCTGCCCTTACCGTGAGAACATATCCAGTTAATCCTCAAACACCTGATAAGTGTACGAAGTACCCCCAAGATGTTCTACTGTTCTCTGCAAATGAGCTTCAAGTCTTTCCTTTTCACTCATTGCAGCCCATTTGCTGGGCTTAGACCATGAAGGACAAGAATCCTTGTCAATCATATACTCATAAGCCTCTTTGCTCATGTTCAGGGACTGTACAGCTGGCTTGCACTTCCTTGTATGGAAAGTGATAATCTCTGGATTAGTACCATCCTTGTCAGTCACTCTCATAGAGTGCTTCTCCATCTTGTCCCAATCTTCTACTTTTACCTCAATGGTCTTCTTGTAGATTTTACCAGCTTTGGTCTTCTTCTCAATCACTTTGTGAGTTGTTTTAAGGCACTCCTCCTTGCTGAACATTGTACTTCCTTGAAGCTCAATACTCAGACTTAACTTGATTTCATTCATGTTTATTAATCTTCTTTAGATTCTTTCTTCAAAATTGTAGTAAGCATAAGAGCAGCCATTGTGTCTTCTACTGTAATTTCTCCTTTATCTGCTTTTTCTCCCAATTCCTTTGCCATTTTAATGTAAAGAGTATGTTTCAAGGCTTTAATAGTGCCCATCAACTCCCCTGCATTGAGGAATAGTGCACTTGTTATAATCACCTCAACAGGTGCTTGCACTGTCTTGCCTTTGTAGCTTTCTACCAAGTTTTCAACGAGTTCAACATTGGTTAAACTACCATCCTTTTTGCCACCTTTAATGGCTCTTGCAGCCTCTTCAAAATGCTTCTGTTCCAGATTTCTTTCCAGACCCTTTTCTTCGTTCTTTTCCATCTTTTTTATTTTAGAAGTGAAACAATAAATGTGGTGTATCTTAGGACTCGAACCTAACCTCCAACCTAACAGTCAGTGTGCTACCAATTACACCAAGATACAAAGACAAGTTACACATAGTAAATACCTATCAACACAAAGCCAATATCAATAACAAGAACCTGTTACTCCACCAAGAACAAGAACATCCCTCCATCAGTCAGACTTCATAGGGTTGGTTATTTGGAATAACAGACTATCTAATGGCTGAGCATTAGATATATTATTTATTCTATTAGCAATTGTACATATTTTATAAGCACAGATACTTACTATATGTATTCAATAAGATTAGGGATTAATATCCCAAGTCCTTATTTACTTGCCCAAAGAGTTGATAGTATTGTATATTCCCATCAAGGAGTGCGGAATTACAATCTTCAACTTGCTGTACTCTTGAGACTTCTCATCCTTCCATGTCTTGAAGGCTCCTAATACATCTTTGAGTTCAGCTTGGTACTTTTGTGAAGCAGCCATATACTCTGTGTTCACCTTGTTAGTGGACTCATTGATAGCCTGCTCACAGCTGTACTTCATAGCATTCAGTTGAGCCTGTGTCTCTCTATGCTTCTTCTGAAGCTCAAAGAACACATTATCTACCTCTGCTACATCTACAGTAGGAGTATAGGTATAGATGAGAGCATCCCTACCTCTACCATCTACCTTATGTGGGTGTTGGAGCTTATCTTTCAACTCCTTTCTTGCGTCAGACAAGTGCCCATCAGGATGAATATACTTGCCTAATACAGCAGCCTCAGTCTCTAACTGATAATATCTGTTTCTCTCCTTGATGGGAAGAGAAGCATAATACTCTGTCTCAGTCAATACATGACCATAGTTAGGAGCTTCAGGCTTAACCATCTCATTCTCCTCACACCAGTCTTCAAGGCTGATATTCTGCAAGTCCTTCATCAAGTTCTCCTTAGCTTTGATACCCTCTCTCAACCAAGCTATAAGGGATTTAGCCTGTGCTACTCCTTCAAGCAATGATTGTAAGTTATTCAAAACTTCAGGTGTTCCTCCTGTCTGAATGGTGTTTGCGCCAGTACTGCCTACCAATGATACCTCAGCATTAAAGAAGCATATATTATTCAGTTGTGTCTCTACACCTTGAATATACTCCTTAGCCAAGTTAGCAATGTGGTTAGCACTTGTAGAAGTCAAGGCTACTCCTTCTTCACCTTCTTTCTTGAAGAAAACTAAATCTTTTTGCATATCTTTATTATCTTAATTAATTATTGTGGAGCATAGGGGACTCGAACCCCTGTCTTACTAATCTTTAATAAAAGAATTACACATGCTTACTACTTTTTAATGTGGTCAGTTACCCACTGGGCTAGACTGGATTTACAGCATTTCCACCACCTTATTTTATTGTCCATAAATAAGGAAAAAGTTGAGTTACCTTCTGCGAGACCACAGCCTATTAATGCTCTTAAAGTCGGACCCTCAGCCTTAGTCTTTAATCAGGCTTCGCACCTTTCTGTTTCCAAGTAAGTGCTACTCAGCCTATTTAGGCAGCAACTCTATAAGAAGTATTGCCAGTTATTGTTTTGATGTCTTTCCATCAGTCTTTGCATGTTCTCTTACCAAATAATTAGCAATCAAAACCAATTATGCCCCTAATAAATGGATTCATTTCTTATTGAAAGAATGTCCTAACAAAGTCAAATATTGTTTCCTCTTGAAACATCATTATTAAAGTCACGTAGCTTCCTCTTTATATTCCCACATTGAAGCTGTTGCATTTACTAAGTGGTGATAGCTTACCTATCAGCATCACATTTTGCTTATCTTTAGGTTCAACTTGCTTAGTAGAAATAGTGAGCTAAATCCACCATTGTCTCTCTACTCAGACTCGAACTGAGATATATGGTTTAGAAGACCATTGTTCTTTCCCTTGAACTATAGAGAGTGCTCTATTCATTGAGTTATGAATACTTTATTATTCTAACCTAATGGAATAGTGATTTTATTTTCAGACCTTCTTATATACTTTACAGGTAAATCTTGTACAAATTTATCTGTAAATTCTTGGTTATGAAATGTTATCATCAATTCATTAGTTGTAGATATAATTATAATACTAAGAATACCTTTCTCTACTCTATTTCCTGCTACTAAATACTTTGTCATCTTGTTATTGTTTTTAATCTTGTTATAGTTTAATATCACTTTAGCATCAGTGAGAAGCCTCTAAGATATATCATTTCACCAAGTTATTATGAAGACTCACATTAGCTCCGTAGAGTTGTTCTAATGTGCTTCGGGAAACTTATTAGATATTGTAAACCAGTGTGGGTCAATAGGGATTTGAACCCTAAACCTTCACATTATGAGTGTGCTGCTCTAACCACTTGAGCTATAGACCCTAATGTTAAAAGGTCAGATATTCTCACGAACCTCTGACCTATAGCAATATTGCTATTGCCCGAACTAAATTTCACATACCTAAAACAATCAAAATACCTTTAATATTGTACTCCCAGTAGGAATCGAACCTACATTTTCTCTTTAGGAGAGAGATGTTCTATCCATTGAACTATGGGAGCAAAAATTCCTATTATTCTAATGAGTAATAGGAATAAATTAGAAACATTTTACAAGTTTTTAAACTGTTCTTCTAAGTTAGCCAATTCTTTAGTAAGATATTCAGAAGCAAAAACATAGAGAACAGATGCAGGCATAGAACTAAGTTCATTAATCTTTGCATGGCTGCCAGTATCACTATATAATTTTATACAACAATACTCACTCTTCTTTAAAAGACTTAATTCATCTTTAATCTGTTCTATATTTTTATTTATCTTTTCTGCTTCTTTGAATTTCTTGTCAGTCATATACACTATACCCAAATAAGTAGTTAATAATTAAAACCTAATCTTCATCCAGTTTAAGTGTCTTACTAAGTAGATTATAACCAGACACTATCTTATATTCTTCTTCAGTAATAGTATATAAGCAAGTACAACACATTGCTATGACAACTATAAGAGTTTGGAAGAAGTATCCATTATCATATAAACCATCTACTCCTGATATGAAGAGCATAACTGCAAAGGCTGTTACCCATAGTAACACACCTTTAAGTATAAGTTTGATTCTCATTTTTCTTCCGTGTATTTACAATTTTCACACTCATGTCCATCAAAAGTCTCACCACAGTTAGGACATATGAACTGTTCACCATAGTTACAAGCAATGGATTCATCCACTACTTCTTGTGTTTCAAGTTCTAATTCTGCCATATTTCTAAAGTAATAACTTGAATCTACTTTTATTGTTTCTCTCTGTTCTTCAAATGGCTCCTGTGGTCCACAAGAGCATATCACAATTGATAGTAATAATAGAATGTATCTCATTTGTTATCTCCATTTACTGCATCAAATATGATATAAAGAAAGAGTAGGCTTAATGGTAAGCCTACTAATAAGTATATGAATAAATCCATCACTTCTTTCTTTTATATTTGTAGAACTCTTTTCTTGCCTCTTTACCATTAGGATAAGTAGTCTTTACTATTCTTTCTCTTGTGCAAATGGTTATAGACCACTCAAAGGCATGTTGTCCACTGAGAATTATTTCTCTCCCATAGACATCTACTGTGACTTCTCTTATGAAACAGTCACAGTTTTCTCGGTGATATGTATGTTTTCTTGCCATTTGATTGTTTGTTTATAGATTGATAAAGGGAAGTATGATAGACTTGAACTACCATTATAACTGCAATGAGTTATGTACTAACATTGTACTAATACCTCCTAATTCCTAAATCATTAATATTAGTTGTTGTCTTTGCTTGTCTTAATCCTGACCTAAATATATCTAGTTTCTAAACCTTCTTACTCTCTGTGCAATTTTATGTTGATTCTGTTCTTGCTATCTTCACTAAGTCTATTGAGTAATTAATATTACTCTCACCACAGTCCTGTAGTAGTGTACTATTCTTTACATTTGCACCTAATTTCAGTAGCACTCCCAATATTATTGGTGCTCAATTGAAGACATTTAACAACAATTAATATGTGTTTGTTCGATTGTTTGCTTGTTGGAATGTAGTTTTGCATTATCACTGTAACAGTAAAAACAGTCATACATTATTGGATGATTGTTCTACTAATTGTTGGTTTTAATGAGAGGTATTTATAGGGTGATGGTATAATTACCACACACCTGACAGCATGTCAGTCTATCCTATTAACTCTCAGTAAATCAACAAGTTACATTCAATGCAAAACAAGAAAGATAGGATATAAAGTGTATTCCACACTCTATTATCCTATCCTACTTATCCAGTGCATTAAGCCTCTAAACACTCTACTTACCTCTCTAATCCTCTTGTCAGGAAGAGATGTAAATAGAGCATTCTTTATCTCCCTTTAATCACTAGCAGAGTTAAATCCTATTACATATAATATAATGTGTAACATATCTTAGAGTTATACTAAGGGCATACTAATGCTTACTTATATAACTTTTACACACAAATACTATTAATGTTCAAAGGATTAAACACTATTAATGCTCATGTAATAAAAAGGAAAGAGAAGAATTATCCCCCTAGCCTTATTAGTCTAAATCCCAGTTATCCTCACAAAGTTCTTCCATTAAATTATTGTGGTCTTCCCAAGCCATAGTTACTATGTCATTGGGATGAAGACCATAACAATCCTTATAAGAGTAGATAAGTCTATCTAAAATAGAGGAATCAGTAACACCTATATCTACTGTAATATAAGTAGTATAAAAGACTATTTCTGTGTCCCCAATAGTAATTTCTTTTATTACTTCATCTTTTATTTCTTCCATGATGTACTGTGTTTAGAACATTATTAATGCTAGAATACTATTAATGCTCAGAGGAAATGAAAAGGCAAACAGGCATTCCTGCCTGTTGCCCTCCTGCTTAGAAGCTTGCCAATACAGGTGCTCCTCCCTGACCTTCCTCATGCAGAAGCCAGAAGCTGGAACCATCAGAGCCAGTGACATTGCTCAGCATAGGATGAGTAGGAATGCCCTTGACTGCAACTGCTCCTGTCTTAGCACCATAGGTGAAGAAGAGCTTGCCTGTCTTAGGATTCTTCTTCACATCAATGCGTGATACATTCATCTGTGCCTTGAACTGCTCTACTGTAAGAGTGTCATTGAAAATAAGATTGTTTGCTGACATGGTTATAAAGTTTTAGTCAGTTATGCGGCAATATTGCCTGACCTTCGGGGGTAGGACCCCCTTGGGCTAAGTGATGGGGAGGGTGTGGTTGGTGTAAGTACCACTCATAAAAATATCACAGAAAAAAAAAAAATTGAAAAAAAAAAATTATTTTTCCTATAAATTTTTCATTTATATATTTGCATATATCAAAACTTTTACTTATCTTTGCACCTCGTAGAACCTAAGTGTGATTAGGTTATCCCCCATGAGGATAAAAAGTAGTGGGGCAGAAGTTGGGTAGTATCTATAAATAATAGAGAGGTGTCCCCAATACTACACAAATGATTACTTTATAAGGTAGATTGTCTGAGCACATCACACTGAGAAAAGGCACAGGGAATCAGACTTTAGAGGATTAAAAGACCGGGTCTACTGAAGTAAGTAATTGATAGGAAAGCTAAAAATAGCTATCTTGAAGGCTGTTAAACTCAGCTCTAGGGATATATTATATTCAATAATCAATGAAGAAGATTAGTAGTTATATTAAGAATTTATTGATGTGGTTATGGCAGTTTCCACAGAATATGCTTGCTTTATGTATAGAGGGTATATTGTGTCAAGCTGCATATAGAGAAGGTAAGGCAGATGGTAACACTATTATAGTGAATATTACTCTACCCTCAGCTATGTCTTTAGGAGATTATCTCTTTGTGAATCCTATGTCATCACAAAAGTCTATCCAACATGAATGTGGTCATAGTAAGCAATCTGATATATTAGGTCCACTATATTTGATAGTAATAGGAATCCCATCATTACTACATAACATAGTGCATTATCTATGTAGTAAGATAGGAATTAAATGGAACTACTACAGTTTCTATACTGAATCTTGGGCTAACAAATTAGTAGGGATTACTTAAAGAATATAGATTAGACCTAAAACTAAAGCCTAACTTTACTCCTTCATGACAAGAAAATGATGCTTGAATTAAAAATAATTGGGAAAAAGTTTGGTGGTTTCAAATATTTTGCTTATCTTTGCAGAGCAATTGAGAAAGAGAGATTGGTTTTAGGAAATTTCCATTGTTAGGAATGTTACTTTAACCAGTTGTTTAGAGTAATATTCCTTTTTTATTGCCCCATAGTATAGTTGGTTATTACACGGGATTTTGGCTCCTGTAACATAAGTTCGAGTCTTATTGGGGTAACAATAGTAAAGGTAAATGCCCTCTTAGTATAATGGATAATGCAAGGGTCTTCTAAGCCTTTAATGGGGGTTCGATTCCCTCAGGGGGTACTAAATGTTGGGTTAGAATAGGTGGCTAATTCGTGAGATTTTCAATCTCAAGAGATGGGTTCAAGTCCCATACCCAATACAATATGGAGCTATCTACTAATGGTTAGGTAACTGCCCTCTCAAGGCAGAGATTTGGGTTCAATTCCCAATAGCTCTACAACTTAGGGTGTGTAGCATAGTGGTTAATGTGCCTGACTGTCAATCAGGAGATTGGAGTTCAATTCTCCCACATCCTGCTAATCCACTTTTAATCTACTAAAGTCCTATCCTACAGAGGTAGGATAGGCAATGGAGAGGTAACTCAGTGGGACTGGGAACTGTGTTGAAAACAGATTGAGCAGTAAAATGCTTGGGGGTCAGGACCTCACCTCTCCGCAATAAGTGTTCTTTGACATGTTAGTGAAGGAAAGTATGGAGAGTAAACTATCAAGGTGATAGTCCTATCTGCTAAATAGTGAGTACCATGATAAGGTATTTGTTTCGAGTACAATGCTCTCCGCAATATATGGGTGTAATTCAGTGGGTAGAATGCTGGCTTTGGGAGCCAGTTGTCCTTGGTTCAAGTCCAAGTACCCATACTAATGGGCTTTGTAGTGTAATCAGGTTAGCACAAGACATTTGCAATGTTTTAGAGGAGTTCAAATCTCACAAGGTCCACTATGTTTTCATGTTTTCATAATGTTGAGCTTTTGCTTGAACCCTCTTTTGGGCAGTTAGAGGTTAAAGAAACTGCCCTATCAATGCTCTTTAGTTCAGTGGTTTAGAATAGTTCCCTTACAAGGAAAAGGTCATTAGTTCGATTCTAATAGGAGCAACATAAATGGGTCTTTAGTTCAAAGGTTAGAACAAGGGGCTGTTAACCCTTAGATGTAAGTTCGAGTCTTACAGGTCCCGCAAAAACTTTTGCAAGAAGTTTAGTCAAGTGGCTTGCAATACTTGATGCCATCATTTCTGAAAGTTCTCTGAGTGCAATAAGGAGAAGTAATCAATGATTTGATGTTTTAGCAGGTTAGAGAAGTAGTAATCTTGCCCCACTCATAATGGGGAGACCAGTGGTGCAAATCCACTACCTGCAACTAAATTGGTGGGTAGTTTAATGGTAAAATACTGGTCTCCAAAACCAGCTGATATGGGTTCAAATCCTATCCCATCAGCAATATAGGGATATAGTTCAATGGTTAGAGCACTTCCCTGATACGGAAGGAGTTATAGGTTCAAGTCCTATTATCCCTACATATTCTGATGTATTTCAATGGTAGAAAGCTGCTCTCATAAGGCAGTAGTTAGTAGTTCGAGTCTACTCATCAGAACTGTGTCTGTAGCTTAATGGTAGAGCTTTGGATTGTGGCTCCAAATTGTGTGGGTTCAACTCCCATCAGACACCCCAATATACTCACATAGCTCAATGGTAAGAGCAGGAATCTTATACATTCAAGGTTAGGGGTTCAAGTCCCTTTGTGAGTACTATCTTGGAGTACCTGAGTGGTCTAAAGGCACAGACTGCAAATCTGATGATTCGTGGGTTCAAATCCCACCTCCAAGTCTATGTGTTATATAGATAAACTTATAAAGAATAATACAGGAGTTTCTTCAAAGAACTTCTTCTTAGTGGCAGTTACCTTAATAGGTTTAATCCTATTATTAGTTCCTGCTATACTTCTTATAATAGAAGTATGTTATAATCATACCATACAGACAGACCTTAATGGTCTTGCTGCTTATATAGGTGCTGTTGCTGGAGTATTTGCAACAGCAGGTATTACTAAAGCATGGTCCGAAAAGTATGAAAAGAAATAATGCTCCTATAGCTGAATGGTTAAAGCAACAGTCTCTTAAACTGTGGATTCAAGGTTCAAGTCCTTGTGGGAGCACAACTCAACCTTGGCAAATATTCCCCCAAAGCATTGATGGTGGATGCTCTGGACTTTTAATCCTGAGAGTAAGGTTCGACTCCTTATGGGGGAACATAACACATTATTAACTTCAAATTTTTAATTGTTATGAAACAGGTTATTTCATTAATTAAGAGAGGTGCTAAAGCATACCTTAGACAAGCTGCTAAGTCTTATGTTTGGATACCTTCAGGAACTATTCCAGTTGGAATATAGTTCCTTTGATGCTGGAGTGAGTAATAAATATTATATGGGGTAGCTTTAATGTGGTGAATTAGTGTGGACTGTAAATCCACTGTCTCAGGCTATTTAAGGTTCGATTCCTTTCTGCCCCACTTCAATAGAAATCTTTGTCCTTGACTTATGGAAAGTGATGTGGGTAGAGACACAAATAAGTTATGGGTGCTGGGCAGGTATGGTTACATTGCGGAGGACTGAAAATCCTTAGAACAAAGTTCGATTCTTTGAACACCCACAGTAGTGCTTGCATATTTAACCAAGGTATGTGAGCACTTAAAAAGAACTAACAAAGCTATGAGTTCTAGATTATATGTAGCAACGTAACTCTTAGGGTTCTTAATAAGGTAAAACTAGCCCCTTTTGGATGTCGTAGAATCCATGTGAATGCCTTAGCACAGAGTTCATTAAGGCTATAAGTAACAGATTAGTTAAGCAGAAGTCCTGCCCCTGCCTAGTTTATAAAAGGGTGTGTAATGAAGATTACACTAATCTAGGCTTATACCCTCTTGATGGAATGGTAGACATAAAGGTCTTAGAAGCCTTGACCATAATGGTGTAAGAGTTCGAGTCTCTTAGAGGGTACTAAAAATAATTTGAAAATAATTGGGAAAATATTTGGTTAATTGAAATATTTTGCTTAACTTTGCACCATCAAAATAAGAGAATATGTTTGAAGAAGATAGCCTATTTACTCCAATGGAATCAAGTAGAAGTACAGAAGTATCTGGTTCTCAGTTCTTTATCAACTTCTTAAATCAGCTTGAAGGTTGGAAGACTAAGTGTAAGAACCTCCATTGGGCAGCACCTAAGAAGAATATTCATGTATATCTTGATGAGTTCCTTGATATATTGTCAGATTATCAGGATGGGCTTGCAGAAGGATATATGGGAATACTTGGTAAGATGCAACCTAATGTAATTAAAGGAACTCCAAGTAATGCACTGAATGCTTTTGACTTTATAAGTGAAGTTAAGTCTGCTACTACTGCATTCTATGATAAGATTCCTCAAGAGACTGTATATAAAGGTATAACATCTGAATGTGAGACCTTTATTCAGAATATCAATAAGTATAACTACTTATTCCACTTGTGTGATATAAGACCTTATTGACAAGAGATGCTCTCATGGTGGAATGGTAGACACAACAGACTTAAAATCTGTCAATCAGCAATGGTTGTCTGGGTTCAACTCCCAGTGGGAGTACCAATTGCCTCTGTAGCTCAATGGTAGAGCACCTGTTTTGTACTCAGATGGTTGAGGGTTCAAGTCCTTTCAGAGGCTCAAAAGCAGGTATAGTATAAAGGTTAGTATGTAACACTTCCAATGTTAATGTGTGGGTTCGATTCCCACTATCTGCTCAAATATACATCGTGGGGTAGTGTAATGGAAACATGCAAGGCTCATAACCTTGAGAAGCAGTAATACTGTGTTGGTGGTTCGAGTCCACCCTCCGCAACTAATTCAGTAATATGGAAGAGATAGAAAAGGCAAAGATGGCAAGAACCAAAAAGACCAATAGTTCAGAGGTTCATCAAGTTATGACTGCATTAACTGATACTACAATCAGAGGTATTGTAAGGTCAGCTAATGAGGAAGGAATTAAGAAAGAGAATATAGTTTCTCTACTTAAAGAGAATGGTCAATTTGTATTAATCTACTTTAGATAAAAAACATTATGGAAATGGAAGAGCAGAAGTTAGTAGAAAGACCCTTGATGAGTGAAGGGGAGTTCAAGGATTACATGGAGAAGAATAGAGTAGATATTGTGGAAGATTTCCATAAAAAAGGTATTCTTCACCTAAGAACTTATGAAGCAGTAGGCAAGTTCAAGTCTATAAGAAGGGCAATCAGGAGAGGTTATATATCTCTTGATGGTATTATCTTCCCTAAGAGACCTTTCAATAACAAGGCTAATACTTGCAAGAGAAAGGGACATCATAGTAGGACTTTTAATGAAAGAAAGAAGATGATTTATGAGCAACTTAAACACAGAAAATCAGCCTAATGACTACAATGAAGTGCCAGTACTATACTGCAAGCATTGTCTATCATTGAATATTAGGAACATTCCAAAAATGGAGGATTCAGATTACTGTGATGAGTGTGGCTCCACTGATATAGGAGAATGTTCAATAGAAGAGTGGGAGACTCTATATGAGAATAGATATGGACGTAAATTCCTTGAAGAGTATTAACAATTTAATTAAAGTAAAATGGAAGAGCAGAAGGGAAAGGTTGTAGAGATGCAGCCAACAACAAAGGAAACAGAGAGACCCGAAAAGATGTCTTATGAGCAGTTAGAGAACATAGCTCATCAGCTTAGTGAGCAGGCTAAGCAGTTATATATGAAGCTGCAAGCTGCTAATATGGGCAATATGTTCAAGAGACTTGACTACCTGTTTAAGGTAGTAGAGAATGGGCACATGTTTAAGCAGGACTTCCTTGAGAAGTGTATTACTGAAATTGAGGAGCTTATGACAGTTCCTGAAGAGGCTGAGGAAGATAATAAGGAGGGGGAAACACCAGATATTAAAACCGAAGAGTAGGATATATGATGAAGAAGGCTAACAACATAGTTAGAATCCCCACTTCATTAAATGGTAAATTCTTTAGATATTGGTTTGAATTTTTAGAGCCTTTTCATAAGCTAACTGATAGAGAGATTGATGTAATTACATCCTTTGTTAAGCAGAGATATGAACTCAGTAAAGTTGTCAAGGACAATGAGATACTTGATAAGGTTACAATGAGTGAAGATACAAAGAAGAAAGTAAGGGAAGAGTGTAATATCACTCCCCCACACTTTCAAGTAATTATGGGCAAGCTAAGGAAGAATAAGGTTATTATTGATGGTAAGATTAACCCAAGGTTTATTCCCAACATTGATGAAGAGACTGGTACTTTTCAACTATTGTTACTTTTTGAATTGAAATGAATTATCCTAATATAATTGGTAAGGTTTCTGAAGAGCTGAATTTACCTGAAGAAGTGGTGGATAAAACATATAAGGCATTTTGGTTATTCATTAACCAATCCATACAGTCCTTACCATTAAAGGAGAGTCTTAATGAAGAGGATTTTGCTAAGTTAAGAACAAATTTCAACATTCCATCACTAGGTAAACTGACTTGCACTTATGATAGGATGTTAGGTATGAAAAAGAGGCTCAAGTTTATAAAACAGATAAAGGAGAAGAAATGAAGAAATTATTTATTAGTCAGCCCATGAAGGGTAAGACAAATGAAGAAATAGAAGCAGAAAGAGCCAAAGCAGTGGAAGAGGCTAAGGCAGTACTCAATGATGATGTGGAAGTGATTGATAGCTTCTTCAAAGATGCACCAGTAGATGCAAGACCTCTATGGTTCTTGGGTAAATCAATTGAGCTATTATCTGTGGCAGATGCTGTATATTTTGCTAAAGACTGGGACAAATATAGAGGTTGTAAGATTGAGCACACTTGTGCTGTAGAATATGGTATAAAAGTTATTGAGTATGTTAAAGGTTAAGAAAATAAAGCCAATGTTTACTGCACTTATCACTACAATGGATAAGTATAAGCATGATATGATGGTAGGAGCAAATCTTATTGATGTGACCAAGAGAGAAGGCAGCTTGAAGGAATATCAGAAGGTACTTGCAGTGGGCAGCTCTGTTAGAGATATTAAAGTTGGTGACTTGGTATGGGTTAATCCTACAAGATTTGGTGTGAAGAAGCACAAAGAAGGTTCTCTAAAGGATGGAGTAATCACTGATAACCCTATTATAACTTACAACTTTGATGTTGTTGAGATGGATGGAAAGCAGTGTCTATTGCTACAGGATAGGGATATTGACTTCATTATTGAAGAATGGGAAGAGATTCCTGATAATCCTTCACCCATTATTCAACCAGAGAAGAAGAAACTAATTGTATAACTCAAAAGAGTGTGTCAGGAAAACTAATCTTGATACACTCTTTTTTTTTTTTTATCAGACTTTATGTTGAAATTATTCAAATATGAGGGTTACAAGATAGTAATATCTGAGGAAGCTCTTGCTCTTAAACCATTTAGACAGATATGGCAAAGAGATAGGACTGTTAATAAGGATAAGGCTATAATGGAACTTGGCTTTATATACTTCTTTTGTGACCCAAGAAGTGACTATCAATACCTTGTAGATGACAAGGAGAGAATGGAAGCTATCAAAGAGGGAGAGGGATTACCTCCCAAATGGACACCAGACAGGATAGTAACAGAGGCAATGGAATTTTATAAGTCCTTTAAACCAATCTCAGCTTTACTCCTTGAAGACACGAGGTTTATGGTTGATAAGTATAGAAAAAGATTGAAAGCCCAAGAATTTGATGAACTTGAAATTAAGGATTTGAAGGAAGCAGGTGCCCTCATTAAGCAAATACCTTCTCTTGTAAAAGACCTTAATGAGGCTGAAAAGGCACTTAACTCTGAAATGAGAGAGTCAGGCAGAATGAGAGGACAGGGAGAAAAGACTATATTTGAGGATGACTTAGCACTATAATTATGAAAGCAGAAGATATAATAGAAGGTCTCAATAAACATATTGAGATAAGGAGAAGTGAGAGGGGAATTGAGAATGTAGGACATATTGTATTACAGAGGGAAATAATACCTCACTCCTCATTCAAAATTTATAAGATTTACAAGTACACTCTTTGGTTCACTAAGAGAGGTAAATCTTATAAAGTAATAACAGTACAACATATTGCTAAGGTTCCTGATGGTCAGGAAGAGAATATGCTAAGAGAGATGAATATCATGTTGAGCACATCAATATTCAATTGGATAGGCTCTGATTTTTATGAAGCAGTTATAAAGGGAGGATATAATGGAGTTTCAGAAAATACCAATGAATAAATATCAAACTGAGCTAACTGAGGAATTGGTTAATAGCCTCCCTCAAGAAGTTCAAGACCAATTGTTTGATATTATAAATAATGTAGAGTTTGTCAAGAGATTGATAAGTCCTACAAGAGAACATGCCAAGGATAGACCAAGAGATGATAGAGGTAGAATCATTGTGGACTTGGCTAATCCTCATATATTAGAAGATATGGACTATTTCAGACCATCTGCTATACATTATGAGAAGTATGGTACATTTACTAACCTTAGACCTAATGCCAACCCTAATAGTGAGTATGGTAAGTGGGTGAGAGAGGAAAGGAGAAGAATCTGGGATGGTTATGTAAGGGAAAGTGATGGAGAATGGGTTACAGGCTATATGTATTGGTTCCTTAATTATTCTCCTATGATGCTCTCTAAGATTAGAGAGTATAGGGATAAGAATGGTAAGAAGAGAAAGTCCAAGAGAGCTGATAGAGTAGAGGCACTGCCTGAATGTTGGGAAGGTATTTATTGGAGATTCCATTGCTTAGACCAAGCATCAAATGGAGGTTTATACAATAACTTTGAAGGAGGTCAGCATATGGCTGAGCTTGCCTCCAGAGGTAAAGGTAAGTCATATAGTCTTGCATCCATACTTAACCACATCTTTGTAGTGGGTGAAAATGAGGAAGCACATGAGAAAGTAAAGGGTATAGTGACTGCTTATCAGAAAGAGTACCTTACTAAGGATGGTGTCCTTAACAAGTTTGTGGACATGGCTAATTTCTGTGCAACCAATACCCAGTTTCCAAGAAAGAGATTAAAGAACTCTTTACAGGAAATGACATGGATAATGGGGTATAAGGATGTAGACCTTGATATTGAAAGAGGTACTCAAAATACAGTACTTGGAGTATCATCTAAGGATGATGAGTCTAAGTTGAGAGGTAAAAGAGCTGCTAAGATTCTTATTGAAGAGTTTGGTACATTCCCAAGATTAGTTGATTTGTATAATGTGCTTTTACCTTCAGTACAGGAAGGTGATATTGTCTTTGGACAAATCTATATGTTAGGTACTGCTGGTGATAATGAGTCAGACTTTGCTGGTGCTCAGGAAATCATGTATAACCCTAAAGGTTATAATATGTATGCTTTACCTAATGTATTTGATAAGTACAACCAAGGTAAACCTTACTTTGTATTCTTCTTTCCTGGCTATGTAAATAGGAAGGGATGCTATAATGAGAATGGTGTGTCTGATGTGATTAAGGCTCTTATTGAGATTCTTATGAATAGGTACAGAGTAAAGTACAATTCTACTGACCCTAATACTATCATTAAGACCATTGCTGAGGTTCCTATTACTCCTGCTGAGGCTATTGTTAAGACAGGTGTAAATATGTTCCCTGTAGCTGACTTGACTGAGAGGATAGGTCAATTGGATGCTAATCCTACAGAGTATGATAATGTATATGTAGGTGATTTGGTATTTAATAAAGATGGTCAAGTAGAGTACAAACCTACCTCTGCTACACCTATTAGGGATTTCCCACATAAGGATAATAAGATAGAGGGTGCTATTGAGATATACCAAATGCCTGAGATTGATAAGAATACAGGCAAGCCATATAATGATAGATATATATTAGGTGCTGACCCTTATGATGATGATGAATCAAATACTATGTCTTTAGGTTCTATATTTGTACTGGATTTATGGACAGATAGAATAGTAGCTGAATACACTGGAAGACCATCTTTTGCTGATGATTACTATGAGATTTGTAGAAAGCTTTGTCTATTCTACAATGGTAGGCTAAACTATGAGTACAATAAAAAAGGTCTATTTTCTCACTTCTCGACAAGAAATAGTCTGTATCTTCTTACAGATGTTCTTGATTTCTTAAAGGAAAGACAGATGATGAAGGATGGCTATGGTAACAAGTCAAAAGGTACTAATGCCTCTCCTGCCATCAATGCTTATGCAAGGAGTAGATTGAGAAGCTGGCTATTAGCTCCAGTTCCTATTATGCAAACTATTGATGGAGAAGAGAAAGAGGTGATGGTCCCAAGACTATTTACTGTAAGGAACAGGGCACTACTGAAAGAGCTTATTAATTATAACTCTGAAGGTAACTTCGATAGAATATCTGCTATGGGTATGCTGATGCTTTTAAGAGAGGATAGGATGATAAGATACCAAGGAGATGTTAGTAAAGAGAAGCAGGAGAGAGCCAATAATAATTATGATGGTAATGACCCATTCTTCAAGAGGAACTATGACTTTAGGTTTAGGCAGTAAATTTAGTAAAAATGAAGACTGGTGGTTAATAAATTACTTATATACTTGCATGGGTCAAGGATTTTACTTACCTTTGCACAGTAATTAAATTGAAGTATATGGGATATGAAATGATAAATTTGCCTCCACAGCAACTTCCCTTCAGTAAGAAAAATAGAAAATGGAGAGCTGCTCACTTGGATTGGGCAGACAGTAAGACCTTCTTCAATTATAGCTTAGTTAGAAAATCTGTAATACATAAGAAAATTAACTATGACTTGCTCAATGGTAAACTGCACATGAGTGACCTTGAGATGATACTGAATCCTGAAAAGCTACAGGCAGGTTTCATACCTGATAGGATTCAACACTATCCTATTATGAATAGTAAGTTGAATGTGCTTAGAGGTGAGGAAAGTAAAAGAGTCTTTGACTTCAAGGTAGTAGTTACTAACCCTAATGCCATTACAGAAATAGAGAATAACAAGAAGCAAGAATTACTACAGAAGCTACAAGAGTGGGTATCTAATACTTCTCAGTCAGAAGAAGAGGCTAATCAGGAGCTTGAAAAGATAAATGACTATTACAGCTATGAGTGGCAGGATATGAGGGAAATAAGGGCAAATGCCCTATTAAACCATTATGTAAAGGAATTAAATATCCCTCTAATGTTCAACCAAGGCTTCATGGATGCAATGACAGTTGGTGAAGAGATTTATCAATGTGATATTGTAGGGGGTGAGCCTACTATTGAAAGATTGAATCCACTCAAAGTAAGAATCTTTAAGTCAGGATATAGCAATAAGATTGAGGATGCAGACATGATAATCCTTGAAGATTATTGGAGTCCAGGCAAAGTTATTGATACTTACTATGATGTATTGACAAAGAAAGACATGGAGTATATAGAGAAAATGCCTGACCATGTAGGTCAAGCTGCTACAGACTCTATGGATAATATTGATGAGAGATATGGCTTTGTCAATAATCACATGATAGGGGATGAAATAAGTACAGAGGGGTTCTTTTGGGACCCATTAGGAGAATATGATGGAGTTAATAACTCACTTCTTCCTTATGATGTTGCAGGAAACTTAAGAGTACTTAGAGTATATTGGAAGTCAAGAAGAAAGATTAAGAAGGTAAGAAGTTATGACCCTCAGACAGGTGAAGAAGTATTCAACTTCTACCCAGAAACCTATGTAATAGATAAGGATGCTGGAGAGGAAGAGCAGATATTCTACATTAATGAAGCATGGGAAGGAACTAAGATTGGTACTGATATTTATGTCAATATGAGACCAAGAGTAGTTCAATATAATAGATTGAGTAACCCTTCAAGATGTCACTTTGGTATTGTGGGAAGTATCTATAACCTTAATGACAACAGACCATTCAGCTTGGTAGATATGATGAAGCCATATAACTATTTGTATGATGCAATACATGATAGGCTAAACAAGCTGATAGCAAGAAACTGGGGTTCATTGGTGAGATTAGATTTTGCCAAGAAACCTAAAGGATGGGATGTAGAGAAGTGGTTATACTATGCAAAGACTATGGGTCTTGCAGTAGAAGACAGCTTCAATGAAGGTAATGTAGGTGCAGCTACAGGTAAACTTGCAGGCGCATTAAACAATGCTTCCACTGGTGTAATTACAGCTTCTGATGGTAATCAGATACAGCAATACATTAATCTTCTTGAGTTTATCAAGATGGAGATGGCAGAAGTTGCTGGTATTACCAAGCAGAGGGAGGGTCAAGTAAGTAACAGAGAGACTGTAGGTGGAGTAGAAAGAGCAACACTACAATCTTCCCACATCACAGAGTGGCTATTTGTAGTACATGAAGATGTCAAGAAGAGAGCATTAGAGTGCTTACTTGAAACAGCTAAGATAGCATTAAGAGGCAGAAGTAAGAAGTTCCAGTATATCTTGTCTGATAATTCAATGAGAGTTATGGAAATAGATGGTGATGAATTTGCAGAAGCTGATTATGGTCTTGTGGTGGATAATAGCAATGGAATACAAGAATTAAACTCAAAACTTGATACCCTTGCACAGGCAGCTCTTCAGAATCAGACTCTATCATTCTCAACTATTATGAAGCTATTCAGCTCATCTTCACTTGCTGAGAAGCAAAGACTTGTTGAAAAGGATGAAAGAAGTATCCAAGAGAGACAAGCCCAAGCACAGCAACAACAGTTGCAAGTACAGCAGCAAGAGATAGAACAGAAGGCTCAAATGGAACAGGCTAAGATGCAGCAAGAAGATACTCTTAATCAAAGAGATAATGAGACTAAGATTCTTATTGCACAAATGAATGCCTATGCTAAACAAAATGAAGATGATGGTATAATAGAACCTGAATATTCACAAGAAGCTAAGGATAAGCTACTAGAATCAATGAGACAATTTGATGAGAGAATTAAGCTTGATAGAGAGAGATTAGAGTTTGATAAAGATAAGGCAAGGTCTGATGCAAAACTTAAAGAAAAGCAGATAAACAAAACAACTCAAAAATCAAATAAATGAGAAGATTTAGAGATATTGTAGAAGATATTAAAGCACCTAGTACCCAAAGCTTATGGCTTAATAATAATGAATTAAAAGTATATGGAGCTAAAGGGTGGACTTCCTTAAATGATACTTCTGAAGATAGGCAGGAACTCGAAGAAAAAGTAGATAGCTTAGATAAAGAAGTAGGTCAAATAAAGAAGGAATTATCAGTATTTGGTTCTGAACAGGGTGTGGTTGAACTGGAGATAGGCAATTCAGCAGAAATAAAAATGGCTAATCTTAATAAACTAAAAACTATACAAACTAATGACCATACATTCTTTACTGATATAAATTATGGATATGGTACTGCATCTTGGCTACCCTCTACTGGAGGTAATGCTCTTATTATAACAGATGAGGGACATGTAGTAAAATATTCAATATCAGTAGATGGTGAAGTAAGCAAGATTAGTGAGTTTACCCTAAAGGATAATTCTTATACCTTACCTGCTGCTACCAAAACTACATTAGGAGGCATTAAGGCAGGTATAAACATAGTTGATATTGCCGATGTTGATAGTGCTACAGCACCACAAGTAGCTGGAGTGGTAAATACTTTGCTTAATCAATTGAGAGTATCAGGAATATTAATTTCATAAAAAAAAAATGAAGATTGTAAAAGATATAATGATTAGTATATCTGAGCCTCCTGTAAATAATGTAGGGTGGCTAAAGCCATTATCAAATGGGACTTTTATGTTATTCTTTTTCAGTGATAAAGGGTGGATTCCTATAGAATCATCAAGAGAATTGAAATTCCAATACATACAAGAGGTTCCAGATATAATAATTGAAATTCAATAATAATATGGGAAAAATAAAGAAAATCTTAGAAAATGAATTAGTAGGAGGTACTCAAAGTACTGATGTATATCCTGTTACTTCTACTAAAGCTGTTTATGATAAGAGTAATAAAAGGCTTGATAATATTATAGCTGAGTTATCAGCAGAAATAATACCACTTTCTATACCAACCTCATTGATGGACTTAGCATCTATGAAAAGGCATAATGGTGTATTGTCATACAATACACCTTGTAATTGGTTTCATACGAATGAACCAACCACATTCAACCATATAGTTTTGACAGTAAAGGGGGGTGATTCTATTTTTATACAAGACAATGGTAGTGGTGCTTATATGGGATTTCTCAAATCATACGATGTGGCAGAGAATAATGTTGTTGAATTTAGTGATACAGATGGCTATAATGTGAGATTATCAACAAAGTCTATTGGTAAAAAGTATATTGTTCCATCGGATGTTCATTATTTTGTACTCTGCACTCGCTATAATTCTGCAAGTGATATTGTGCTAAAACAATTCACATACAATGGCACTAATCTCTTAAATTCTAAGGCTCAAGCAATAGAGGATAATACCCATAGGATAGAAAATGTTAGCAAGGAGATAGAAAATGTTAGCAAGGAGATAGAAAATGTTAGCAAGGAGATGCAGGGTGCCAATAAAGGTTGGCAAACTGAATATGCAGGTGCATTGGTATCTTCAGGCAAGTGGGGACAGACAACAAATGCCAACTTTACTCATATTGTTTTGTTGGTTGCTCCGAATCAAAAGGTGTCTATTGTAAAGACTGCTGATGGTGGTTATCTTGGATTTCTTCGCAGTTATAATGTAGTCAAAAATGAGAAGGCTGACTTCTCAAATGCAGATGGTTTCACAGGTGTTCTGGGAATCAGAACTCAAGAGTTCATTGTCCCATCAGATGTTAAATATCTTGTAATTGATAAAAAGTATGGAGAAGGTATTGAAGCACAATTTAATGTCAAGATAGATGGTAAACCACCAATAGAACTATCACTCAGTCAAAGAATATATGACAACTTAAATAGTATAACTTTGATGCAAAGAACAAGATTGCAGAATGGCATCAATGTGGCATACTCCTCCATTGGGATTGCACCAATAAATACTGCGGAGCATTTTATTACGGCTGCAAAACTTGGATTCAATGCACTAAAGACAGATGTGGCGGTTACAAGTGACAATGTATTGGTATGTTGCCATGATAATGGATTTACCTTTGATGATAATGGTCGTATCACCAATTATAATAGTGCAAATAATACTCCTATCAACAATATGACTTGGGAGCAAATATCACAACTTGAATATGCCGCCAATTATGACACATTGGGGCATTATGCAAAGGTGTGTACGATAGAGGAATATCTAAAGATATGTCTTGAGTTTAGCAAGATTCCATATATCACTATTCGTGGTACTATAAGGAATCCTATGCAGTTTGATGTTGTGTTGCCAAAGGTCATAAAGTTGCTTGAAAAGTATAACTTGCTATATACGGCAATCTTAAATAAGTTTGATACAAGTAAGGAGTTATGTCAAAAGATTCGTGACTATAACAAGGATGTCAATATATGCTACACATTATATAACAATCTTACGATTGATGATGTGGACTTTATCAATTCATTAGGAAATGCTTGTATTGCGATAAATTATAACTTTAATACTACAGCAACAGAAGCCATTGAATATGCTAAGTCACTAGGTATTCCAGTAATGGCACATGGAGTGTATAATGAAATTCAATACAAAGAGGCTATTTCAAAAGGTCTTTTAGGTGGACACATAGGTTGTCCTATATTGCCATATTCACAGCAAGTTATTGAGTTACAACTTGAAGTAAGTGGTGGCAAGGTAACTAGCACTATACCACTCAGCAGATTAGAGGGTGCAAAGTATGATGCAGTTATATCTTATGACTCAGAAACACTTATTGCCACTATCAGCAATGTGTCTTTGAAAGGTTCTAAGATGCCTTTTGCTGATGGACTAATGCCTTTGTGGATGAATAAGCTTCCATATACAATGGATGTCAAGAGTGCTTATGGACATGAGCAATCAAAGAAACAAGAAATATGGTGGGTGAAAGCAGAGTCTGCTATCAAGGTCAAAATGGCTGCTAATGATGACTTAGCATACATTACAATACTTGTATAATTTGTAGAATAACTTGGTAAATGAAGCAAAGAAAATTTATGGAAAAGAAAACTAAGTTATTATTAGTTTGTATATTTATAATATTTGTAAGTATAGTAATAGCATTTCAAAGAAATACTATTACTACCTTACAAAGAAATCTTAATTATACAAAGAACAATGAAAAGGCTTTGTTATATGAGAATAGTAACATTAAATCTACAAATAGAGTATTAGAGTTTAATATAGAACAACTTAATTATTATAATGATTCTTTAAATATTAAGCTTAATAACATTAGGAAAGAATTAAAGATAAAGAGTAAAGATTTAAAGCAAATGCAGTATTTACTATCAGAAGCCTCTAAAAAAGATACTCTAGTATTTAGGGATACTTTATTTAAAGATTCTTTTGTTGCTGTTGATACTTTATTAGGAGATAAATGGTATAATATTAAATTAAGCTTAAAATTTCCGAATACTGTAATAACAGAGCCTAAATTTACCAGTGAGAAATATGTAATAATGAACTATAAGAGGGAGACTATTGACCCACCTAAGAAATGCTTTATTGCAAGATGGTTTCAGAAGAAACATAAAGTAGTAGAAGTAGAAGTTCTTGAGAAGAACCCCTATATTGAAAACAAGCAACAAAGATTTATTGAAATTGTAAAGTAACTATTATGATTGATGTAGGTATTTTAATTACTGGTACTGTGGGTCTTGCTGCAACTGTAGTTAGTGGCTGGACATCATGGTTCTTTGCAAGAAAGAAGTATGATAGTGAGGTTGATAATAACCTCATAAATAATATGAAAGAATCATTAGACTTTTATGAGAAGCTCTCTACTGATAATAGAGAGAGATTGGAAGAGGTACTAAAAAGAAATGCAGAGTTAGAGCAGGAAGTGGGGGAACTTAGAAAACAGATGTTTAACCTTATGAGTTCCATATGTACTGACCTTACCTGCCAATTAAGAAAGAGAAACTTAAACCTTTTTAATGAGCATGGAGTTAATAGTGGACAGAAAATGGAAGAAGCAGAGCTACACTATAAGTAATCTTACTATTGATGGAAAGTGGTTCTGCAATGTGCTTGAAGATGCTGATAGGGGGCTTGACAGTTCTATGAGCATAGCTAAGATTAGGGAGCTGAAGAAGCCCTCAATTACAGCTATACCAAGAGGTACTTATGAGATTACCTTGGATATAATTTCTCCTAAGTACTGCACTAATAGTTTCTACAAGCAAGTATGTAATGGTAAAGTACCAAGACTACTTAATGTAAAGGGATTTGAAGGCATACTTATTCATGCTGGTAATACTGATAAAGACTCAGCAGGATGCCTATTAGTAGGTGTCAATAAAGTTAAGGGTCAAGTAATAAACAGCAAAGAAACTTTCAAGGAGCTATACAAACTCCTTAAAGACAAATATGATAAAGGTGAAAAAATAACCATTAAAATCTTATAACTATGGCAAAGAAATGTGGTTGTAAAGGAAAAGGTAAAACTAAGAAAGGGAAATAATTATGGCAAGAAGAACAGGTAGAGCAAAGCCTATGACTCCTAAAGCAGGAGTTACTAAAACTCATAGGAGATATAGTTGTGGAGGCAAGCTTAAAAAGTAAAGCATTGTATAAGACAGGATTGATACTACTCAAGATGATACCAATGTTGTTGGCATTATGCTGTCTATGTAATTCAATCCTGTCTTATTTTAATTTGGATGTTTATGTGTTAAGCTATATAGGAGGGATTTCTGTAATTCCATTAGTATTTCTATATTTGGCTTCATATATGTTTAGATTCTGTGAATATCATAGAATATTCTTACATTATATAGCAGTAACTTGGATGATTAATATTTATGATTATTACTATATACTGCCTCTAAGCAATCTGAACTACTTATGCCTGCAAATGATAATAGCAGGTATTTCATTGTTTATAATATTATACTTATATGTTAAGAGTCATAAGAAGCCTACTATTAAAGATAGTAGATGATATTGATGCAGGTAATTCAAATATAACTGAGGGAGAAGCCCTTGAAATAGTAGATAGTTTGAAGAGATTTACTGACAAGGAGAAGAGATTGAGCAAGTATGCAGCTTGTGAATATTTGAATGTTAGTAGAGCAACTTTTAATAACTATGTTAGAGAAGGAAAATTACCAAGAGGTAAGCATGAGATAGGTTTCAAAGAATTAAGTTGGTCTAAGAAAGAATTGGATGAGTTTGTCAAGAAGTGTAGAGATAGCACTCTCTTGCGCAGCAAGAAGCACTCTCTTGCCTAGTAATATGCCTATTGAGAACTTATAATATAATACTTAGGAGGAGAAAATATGATAACCCAAAAGAAGATAATAATACCTATATTTAATTATAAACTCACTATAGTCATATTTGACAAGTGGGAGGAGTTAGGAAGATTCTTGCCCGAAGAAGAAATGAAGCAGGAAGCCAAAGCTATAACCATAAATCAATATGGAGCATCTCTTGTAGCTATCAATTCTAAGAGGGGAAGTAGCATCATCCATGAAGCTGAGCATATAAAGAACTCTATATGGAGATATATAGGATATACTCCTCAAGAAGATAATGATGAGGTGGATGCTTACCTTATAACCTACATATATGACAAGATAACAAGTGTATTCTATAAACATGATAGAGCAGCCAAATAAGGCTGCTTTTTTTTTCTCTCTCTTTTAGCAACACATTACTAAGTTAAAGCCCTGTATATCAATATGATATGTGGGGCTTTAGCATTGATAGGCATCCTGAGAAATATTACTTACCTTTGTACCTGTAAGCTTACAATAAGAGAGATAAAACAATAACTAATTTCAAAAATTGCTACTATGGAAATAATTGAGAAGCAAGTAGAAAAGGTAAAGGAAGTTCCTACTGATGCTGATGTATATGTTGCAATCAACTCTCAGTACCATGACTATGCAGAACTGTTTAAGAATTGGTTTGGTGATGGTATAGAACAGAAAATAGTTGAATCTGCTATTGTATTCTGGTTTAAGGATGCAGATTGCAAAGCTGAAAACAAGGTAGTAGAATATCTTGGAGAATACTAATAAGGTAAGGGTAAGAGATAATCTTACCCTTTCTTTTTGCTTATACTACAAGTATTCTATTTAAATAAACAAAGTATTTTATTTATTATATTGTAGGTATGCAAAACTTTATTTACCTTTGCACTGTTTAAGAACAAAAAGGTAGAAGAGTATGGAAGAAGAACTTAGCTTAGATAACATCTTAGGAGCAGAGGAGATTGAGAATCTGTTTGTAGAAGATGATGAGACACAGGATACCCCACCTGCAAATGGGGAGCCTCCTAAGGAGGAGCCAAACAAGGATAAAGAAGAAACTACTGAGGTTGTTGATGTAGATAACTTGTTTACTGATACACCAGAGGGCGTAGGTAGTGGAAAAGAAAATACAGAGGAAAAGGAAGATACCACTCCTAAAGGGGATGGCACTTCTCCCAAAAACTTCTACTCTTCCATTGCCAAAGCCTTGAAAGAGGAAGGTATCTTCCCAGACCTTGATGATGAGGGCTTATCTAAGGTTAAAGACCCTGAAGACTTTAGAGATTTAATTGACCAACAGATAAAGGCAGGTCTTGATGAAAGACAGAAAAGAATTGATGAAGCCTTGAATGCTGGAGTTGAACCTACAGAGATTAAAAAGTATGAGAATACTATAAACTTCCTTGATTCTATTAAGGAAGAGAGTATCTCTGATGAAAGTGATAAAGGAGAAAGACTTAGAAAAGACCTAATTTATCAAGACTTTATCAATAGAGGTTATAGTAAGGAAAGGGCTACAAGAGAAGTACAAAAGTCTTTCAATGCTGGTACTGATATTGATGATGCAAAAGAGGCTTTGAAGAGTAATATTGACTACTTCAGAGATAAGTATGATGAGCTTATTAATGATGCTAAGTCAGAAGCAGAAGAGGAGGAGAAAGAAAGGAAAGGACAGGCTGAAAAACTTAAATCCTCAATCCTTAATGACAAGGATGTGTTTGGGGATTTATCAGTGGATAAATCTACAAGACAGAGGATTTATGATAATATAGCTAAGCCTGTGTATAAAGACCCAGAGACAGGAGAGTACTTTACTGCCATCCAAAAGTATGAAATGGAGAACAGAACAGACTTCCTAAAGAACATTGGGTTACTTTTCACACTAACTGATGGCTTTAAGAACCTTGATGGTTTGGTGAAAGGTAAAGTAAAGAAAGAAGTAAAGAAAGGTCTTAGAGAGCTGGAACATACTCTCAACAACACATCAAGAACCTCAGATGGTAATCTAAAGTTTGTTAGTGGAGTTGATGAGGACCCTGAATCCTTTATTGGTAAAGGATGGAACCTCGACATCTAAGCCTATAATATAGAGTAAAATAACTGATAAATTTAAGTAAAAATGGCTGGAAAATTAGGCAAGTTTCAAATGGTAGGCTTCCAACACTGGAAGGGTCTTACTAAGGAAAACCACCTTGGTTCTATCTTTCAGTTAGCTCCACAGAAGGCTACAAACCTAATGGTGCAACTGTTGGCTTATTACAGAGGAAAGACACTTGACACATTCCTAAATCAATTCCCAACAAGAGAGTTTGAGGATGATAATGAATACTACTGGGATGTTATTGGTTCTTCAAGGAGAAACATTCCTCTTGTAGAGGCAAGAGATGAGAATGGTACTGTTGTTACAGATGCCAGTGGTATGGTTGGAGTAGGCACTGCTCCTTTTTATTTAGTATTCCCTGAGGATTGGTTTGCTGATGGTGAATACATTGTAGGTAATCTGAATGAAATCTATCAGTTCAGAATACTTGGAGACCCTAGAATTGAGGGTACTAATGCAGTATATAAGGTAGAGCTTGCTGGTGGTAATACAGCAGGTGTTCCTGCTGAAAGATTGCTTGCAGGTGAAAGATTCTCAGTTGAAGCTGCATTTGTTGAGAAGGAACTTTCAAGAAAGGTTGGTGATGTAAGATTTACAAGCCCTGTTTCTGTGAGAAATGAGTGGTCTGTAGTAAGAATCCAACACAAGGTTCCAGGCTCTATGTTGAACAAGAAGCTGGCTGTAGGTATTCCTATTGTTAAGGAAACTGAAGGTAGATATACTAGGTCAGTTGCTACAATGTGGATACACAATGTAGATTGGGAAGTAGAACAGCAATTCTCTGAGTACAAGAATAATGCACTTGCATTTGGTAGAAGCAACAGAAATGCCAATGGTGAGTACATGAACTTTGGTAAATCTGGTAATGTTATTAAGACAGGTGCTGGTCTATTTGAGCAGATGGAGGTTGCTAATACTATGTATTACAACACATTCAGCTTGAAGCTTCTTGAAGATGCTCTATATGAGCTTTCTGCTTCTAAGTTAGACTTTGGAGATAGATACTTCTTGATTAAGACTGGTGAAAGAGGTGCTATCCAATTCCACAAGGAAGTATTAAAAACAGTATCAGGTTGGACACAATTTGTTCTTGACAACAGCTCTATTGGTGTTGTTCAAAAGACTCAATCTAAGTTGCACCAAAACTCATTGAGTGCTGGTTTCCAATTTGTTGAGTATAAGGCTCCTAATGGTGTTAGAGTTAAGATTGATGTAGACCCATTCTATGATGACCCAGTAAGAAACAAGATACTCCATCCAAATGGAGGTGTTGCATTCTCTTACAGATATGATATTATGTACATTGGTACTATGGACCAGCCTAATATCTTTAAGTGTAAGATTAAGGGTGACAATGAGTACAGAGGTTATCAATGGGGTCTAAGAAACCCATTCACAGGTCAAAAGGGTAATCCTTACATGTCATTTGATGAGGATTCTGCTGTAATTCACAGAATGGCTACTCTTGGCATCTGTGTTCTTGACCCAACAAGAACTATGTCACTAATCCCTGCAATTCTACAGGGCTAATGATAAAAGGGGAGTAGGATAAACTCCTACTTCCCTATTTTATTTCAATAAGTTAAGGAGAAGATATGGCAGAAAAGAAAATGGAAGAGAAGGTGGACTATACTGTACCTGACTTTGATATAGACAATGCAGAGATTCCACTACAGGAAGTACCAAAAGAAGAGGCTACTGTAAAAAGCCCTAAGAAAACACAAAAGGAAGTAGAGGTATCTAATGATGCCTTAATTAGCTGTCTGAGAAATGAGAGAATTATTGTAAGACATGTACCTAAACTAACAGGTATGTGGGGCAATAACCCTAAGCATGTATTGTCAGGAGGTATGGCAGAAGGTGCAGTTAGAACATTTGTAGTACCAAGATTATCTTCAGGCATGTTTGTAAATGTCCTTACAGACAAGGAAAAAGCATTCCTTGAGGAAATAATGGGACTTGAATACAATGCTCTAAGTGTCTATAAGAAGATAGACAACTTCTGGGATGATTCCAATGAGAATGGTATTAATAAGGTAAGGTTGACAAAGCAGGATAACTACTTCAATCTATCTGACCCAGAGGATTATATCAGATATAAGATACTATTAGCCAACAAGGATTATATTGCTCCCTCATTGCAGGCATTGCAAGATACTCCCAAAGCTACTTACCAGTTTGTTATCATTTCTGAGGGTGAAGAGACTAAGGTTGCTAAAAACAATATGAGCACTACAATGATGTGCTATAAAGAGTTTGGTAAAATTGAGGATGATGTTGATACATTAAGAGTTATTGTTGAGACCATTGATGGTAGACCTACGTCACAGACTGCTAAACTTGAGTTTTTACAGACTAAGGTTAATAGCTTGATACAGGCTGATAGCAAGATATTCTTGAAGGTTATTACTGACCCAATGCTTTCTACAAAGGTTCTTGTCAAGAGAGCTATAGAGGCAGGTCTGATTTCTAATAGGGGCAATTACCTATACTTGAGAAAGGATAATACTCCACTTTGTGAGGCTAATGAAGAGCCTACATTGAATGTAGCAGCTAAATACTTAAACTCTCCTAAGCATCAAGAAGTTAAGTTTGCTTTGGAAGCTAAGCTGAAGTAAGAAAAATAGTATGACAACACAGGAATTTTCTAATGAATTTGATGTTCTGTATAACAACATAATGAGCAATCAAGCTCCGGGTCTTGATGAGTATGAGAAATCTGTTTTCCTAACTAAGGCTCAGTTGGAGATATTGAAGAATTACTTCAATCCTAAGGGCAATAAGTATGGACAGGGATTTGATGAGAATGCTAAGAGACAGATAGATTTCTCTACTCTCATAACTGTGACCAAACCATTACAGTATGCTCCTACTGGAGACTATGTTAAGTTTGATGATAGAAGTCAGCTTTATAAAATGCCATCAGATATTCTACTTGTGTTGAATGAGACAGGCATTAATACTGTAGATAAAGTTAAGAGGTTGATTAGTATAGTTCCTATAAATTATGAAGAGTATGCAAGACTTATGTCCAAGCCTTGGAAACAACCCTTAAAGAATCAAGGTTGGAGACTATTCCAATCTACTGGTGGAGTAGATTATATTTCTGAGGTAGTTATTAAATATAATAGCACTTTGACTGATTACAAGATTAGGTATGTAAGAAGACCAAAGCCTATTATACTTGCAAATCTGGCTGATGAGTATTCTAATATATCTATTGAAGGATTAAATAATATCACAGAATGTGAATTAGACCCTATTCTTCACCCAGAAATTCTTCAAAGAGCAGTAGAGCTTGCAAAGTCTGCTTATACAGGAGACTTAAAGAGTAGTGTAGAACTTGGTCAAAGAACTGAATAATGACAACTGAAGAATTTTCTAATGAGTTTGACACCTTACTGAATAGCTATTCTACTATAGAGGCACCTGGAAAGACACCCAGCACTATTGAGCTTGATGAGTATGAGAAATCTGTATTTCTCACTAATGCTCAAGAAGAGATAGTGATAGGTATGTATAATGGTAAGAATCCATTTGGAGACTCATTTGAGAGGACTGAGGAAATCAGAAGATACTTGAGTGACCTAATAAAGACTTACATAACTACTGATAAGAAGGTAGGACATACAGGATTATCCAAATCCTCTGTATTCTTTGAATTACCTAATGACTTGTGGTTCATAACTTATGAAGCAGTTAATTTGAAGGATGATAGATTAGGATGTATGAGTGGTGAAGACATCTCTGTAATACCAATTACTCAGGATGAGTACCATAGAATAAGAAAGAATCCTTTCAGGGATTCTAATGAAAGGAGAGCTTTAAGGCTTGATTTGAGTGGTAAAGTAGTAGAGATAGTATCAAAATATAATGTGGAGAGGTATCTTGTTAGATACCTTTCAAGACCTGCCCCCATTATATTAACTGATTTGACAGATAATCTGTCAATCAATGGCATAAATGTAAAAACAGAATGTGAATTGAACCCTGTAATACATAGAGCTATACTTGAGAGAGCAGTAAAACTTGCCATCATAAGTAGAGTTCCAAGTACAGGAAAAGAATAAAATGATTGGCTACATATACAAGTTTGAAAATAAAATAAATGGGAAAATTTATATAGGCAAAACCAAGAATATTAAAGAAAGAATTCCTATTAAGCAATTTTCAAAAGATGGTGTATTTATTAAGCAGTGGTCGTCTATAACTGAAGCTGCAAGATATTACAATTTACCTAAATCATGTATAAGTAGAGTATGTAAAAATGAAAGAAAATCCTGTGGAGGATTTATCTGGAAATATTGTTAAACTAAATAATTATAATTATGAGTGTTTTTTCGACAAATCAAGTAAGACAGCTTTATGTAGCAAAGGAACTAAAGAGTCCTCGTGTACTTGCATCAGATACTGCTGGCTCTATTGCAGTAAAGAATGATACTGCAAAGAATCATCTGTACTTTGAATATAAGGGTGCTGACAACTTGATGAGAAGTGACCTAATTGACGTCAAGAATATCCTTTATGCTAAGGCTACTGATGCTGATGCTATGGCACATGAATTGAAGTCAGTTACTGTAACTCTTGACACCAATGTTAATGGTGGTGCTCCTGTAGCTGGACAGGATTATATCCTAAGGATTGTATTCAAGCAGTATGTAGGTATGTCTGATGAGGACCAATACTTCAAGTATGGTATGGTACATGCTTATGCAGGTATGACAGCTTCAGATTTCTATAAGAAGCTAGCTCTATCACTAGCTAAGAACTTTAGTAGAGAGGTAGTTCCCCTTGTTAAATTTATCTTGACAGATTCAGGTGATGAGGCAGTTCCTGTTGATGCTACTACAAAGGAAAGCTCTTTAACTGGAACTTATAAGGCACTTGTTATTGATGAGGTTGAACAGCCTTGGAGACTTGGTATTATGGAGCAAACTCCTGTATATTTCACAGTACAGCCTACTACAATTACTGTAAATGGTGATGAGAGAATTTGGGGTAAGGTGGAAGATACTGAGCCTGAGGGTACTGTTACTAATGGCAAGAAGATTGCAGACCTTGAGTACTTCTGCATGGGTGAGAGAGGTGATATTTATAGAGGAGTTGGATTCCCTAACAATATTCCTACTACTTACCTTGTAGACCCAACTGTTAAGTATAATGTGATTGACATCCACTATGCTTATGTAGGTAGCAATGAGTCAGTTCAAAAGTCTGAAAAGACAATTACTCTTGTAGTACCAAAGGTAGGAGCAAATAATCAAGTTAGCAATAAACTTGCTAATGATATTATTAAGGCAATTAATACTGCTACAGGTTTGTCTATAGCTACTCTTAGTGAAGCAGCAGGATAAAATAAACTGATAAGGGAGGCTATTAAGTCTCCCTTCTTTTATATATAAACATTTGATTATGGTACAATTTCAGGAATTGAGAATAACCCCTGATGGGCAAAAGCTGATTATAGATGTATCTGTCAAGGACTTAGAGTATTACACAAATGTATATCTTGATACTATACAGATAGATACTCAAAATACCTTTGTTGAATCTGGTCCAAGTAGTAAAGTTGTATATACAGAAGTTGTGGAAGGAAATACTAAGTCAGTCAGATTAGAACTGGGAACAGGAGACCTATTACCAGCTCTTAATGACAATCTTTTCTTTGTGTATATTAGGACTAAGGGTACACCTGCTGCAAATACTCCTTGTGGGATGGATAATATTACTACATTAGGAGTTGTATTTAACCTTTATCCTCTGTACCAACACACCTTTAGTTACATTAAAGAATTGGGAGATACTTGCTCCATTCCTAAGAATTTCATCAACTACATACTTCAATACAAGGCATTTGAACTTGCTGTAAAGACAGGTCATTATACTGAGGCTATAAAGTATTGGAAGAGATTCTTTATGGGAATAAAGGATTCAGTGATAACCTCTAATTGTGGATGCTATGGACAAGGTACTTAATGAATCATTTACAAGATATTTCAATGTCCTATCAAAGTTAGGATATATGAGTTATTCAGAAGTAGATAAGTTATTAGTGTTGATATTCATATATGATTTACTTGAGAGTGATTGCAAGTCCTTTATAACAGAAGGAGAGTACAGAATCATAGACAATACCTTATATTGTCTGTATGGTTCTACCTGTTTAATACCTTATCCAGAGTATATAGCAAATACTTCAATCTCTTGTACAGGCAAGTCAGTATAATTATTACATTAATACTTCTGACATAAAAATAGTAAAATCCTTGTGTAACTGATAATAATTACTTATCTTTGCACAAGGATTTTTAGTTATAGTAAATAATGATATTATGAGTACATATAAAGAATTAACCTACATGGTACTTGATGAGTTGAAACTGTACTCAGATGATGCCTCATATACAGAAGAGCATGTAATGTTTCTACTTGATAAGTATAGGGCATTCTTACTGAAACAGAGATATTCAGATGTAAAGAAGCAGATACCTGAGAGTAACTATCAGACTATATGCTTGGATTTAATTGAGGTACCTGCTATATCAGGTGAGCCTTGTGAAGGTGGTTCTTATCTAAGAAGTAAGGAGAAGATACCTTTCCTAATGAAGATAGGCAATCCCAAGGTATATCCAGTTGATTATTATCAAGGGGAAATTACTTATGTAAGTAGAGAAAGGATGAGATATGTGGGATATAATAAGTATCTGAAAAATATCATCTATGCTTCTATTGGTCCAGATAATTACCTATACTTTAAGTCTTTCAATCCACAGTACTTGTATCTTGAAAAGGCAAGAATGACAGGTATATTTGAAGACCCACAGGCTGCATCAGGATTGCAGTGTCCTAATGAGAATGGTGATACAGTATGTGATGTATTAGATAGAGAGTTCCCTATTGAGGATGCTCTTATACCTCCTATGATTGAGCTTGTAGTCAAGGAATTATTAGGTGCTGAATACAGACCTAAGGATGATGCTAATGATGCAAAAGATGGGTTATCAGAAGTAGCAACTAAATAGTGAGTTATGGAGTCTTGTCAAGAAGAGGAGAATAAAGGATTGGTTGATTTCCTAAACTCCATTAAAAAAGTGAATGAGCCAAGAGTTCATAAGGTTAGAGGTTCCTATGGTGTATATGATGCCTATAAGTGGATAAGAAAGAATAGCTGGCTTAATATAGGAAAATGTCTTACAGAACATGAGTTCTACAGCATTATAAGGAAAGTTAATGACTACCTAGCTGATAGTTTCCTTCATGGTAATGATATTAAGTTACCACATAGAATGGGCAGAATAGAGCTAAGGAAATATGATGTGAGAATTAGTTTTGATGGTGAAAAAGTTAAGACTAACCTACCTATAGACTGGGATAAAACTCTTAAACTATGGTATGAAGATGAGGAAGC
>OQWI01000010.1_pt1 | contig 88095 bp, 58 predicted proteins | sample 1691551 | NCBI WGS metagenome assembly OQWI01 (sample SAMN03418259, study PRJEB22391) | human gut metagenome | biome: human-gut; feature: organic feature; material: feces | host: Homo sapiens | place: Tanzania | collected 2013-01
TTTAGGCTGATTCGTGTACATCACATCGTTGCACTGGTGGTCGATAGGTGGTCGAAAATCCCGAGCTACAGACATCGACCACACCTGTAAGAGGTTGATGGATAGCGTGATGCAGACATCTGTGGTCTGTGGTCGAAATTTTCTTGAAAACTAAATTAACTGTAGGCTGGCGCGCAACAAGATTTGCTCCATATCCATCAATATTTCGATTGCGGAATATGACGTAGCCATGCAACGTAGTGCAACATTTGAAGAAAACAGGTGTTTGCGTGTGATAGGTAACATGGTTGAATTAGATGGGTGTTCGACAACCTAAGATTTATAGTATCAAACACCAGCATCAGCATCTGATCCTGACTGAGGATTGGGCCATATTGGTGTTCGGTGTTAACAAATTAAGAGTCGCGCGTGTGCGTGTGTGCGTGCGTATACATTATTATAATGTATTTAAAGAACACGAATGATCCTTTTTGTAATACCTCCTATAAAACAACTTCAAGCACAGCCTGTACCTGCAACAATTAGCGAAAACGTTTACGTGTAATAATGCGATGAATATTTATCAGCAACGAAAAGAAAGTAGTATCTTTGCATTATCAAACTACTGACAATTATATACACATCAACAACATCTATGGGAAAATCCTTTTGCCCTCAAATCCCATCAAGTCTCTGGAGCGAAACTCATCGTTCCAGAGTGCTGATGGGGGGCCAATACAGAAACCAAATTTCACGCAACAGCATTGAAAGCAGTAATTCCAGTGTAAACGTTTACGTGGAACATTTTACCTTTTTTAGGTGGGTTTTAATAAATTTTAAGTAACTTTGCAAGCAAACAACATCAAAAATATTACTAATTTTCAAAACTACTAATTTTATGTCTGTTTATTTTAAGAGTATTTCACGCACGGTACTTGTTCTGTGTATGCTCTTGATCGTCGGTAATGCTTATGCACAAACCGTCGCTAAGGGTACAGTCACAGACTCCAATGGCGAAGCCGTTATTGGTGCAACCGTAGTAGAAAAGGGAAATCCTAAGAATGCAGCCGTAACTGACTTCGACGGTAACTTCACCATCAAGGTGCCTGCCTCGAAGAAACTGGTCATCTCATACATCGGTATGGTGGCTCAGGAAGTTGCAGCAGGTAGCAATCTGAAAATCGTCCTCCAGGACGACAACGCCGCCCTTGACGAGGTGGTCGTTGTGGGTTACACCAGTAAAGCACGTAAAGATCTGACCGGTTCGGTCGGTTCGGTAAGCGGTGCGAAACTGGCAGTGGTTCCTGTGTCATCAGCAGCCGAAGCCCTTCAGGGTAAGATTGCCGGTGTGCAGATTACAACAGTCGATGGTCAGCCTGGTGCCGACATCAACATCCGCGTTCGTGGAGCCACGTCTGTAACACAGAGCAACCAGCCACTGTTCATCGTCGATGGTTTCCAGGTTGACAACATCAATGATATTCCTCCCACGGATATCGCTTCAATCGACGTATTGAAAGACGCATCTCTGACCGCCATCTATGGTGCGAAGGGTGGTAACGGTGTTGTTGTAGTTACTACTAAATCTGCCAAGACTGGTAAGGTTCAGGTATCGTTCAACGGACGTCTCAGCGTATCTTCATTGGCACGCTCTATGAGCCAGATGAACACCTTCGAATTCGTTGACTATCAGTATGACCGCGCTGCTGCTGACGGCAACCGCTCTTCATGGGCTAAGCCTTTCCGTGGCAACTTCGGTAACCCTAAGGACATTTCTCTCTATCGCAACGAGGCTACACGCGACTGGCAGGATGAGGTTCTGGGTAACCATCCCGTCAACTACTCCAGCAACGTGACCATCGGTGGTGGTAACGAGACAACACGCTTCAATCTCTCACTGACTCAGTCAGAAGATAAGGGTATCATCCTCGGTTCAGGTGTACGTCGTACCAACATCAACCTCAAGCTCAACACGAAGATTACCAAGAACCTTGAGTTCACCTACAATCCTAAAATCAGCTATCGTCGTGACGAAGGTGCAGGTGGTGACAACATCGGTTCAGGTGGTCTGATCGACGTATTGCGCTATCGTCCTACAGCTGGTCTGCGTGAGTGGGGTTCATACGAAGAGATGGAAAATGAGGCTGATGCCAGCAACTTCCGTCTGACAAACCCTGTCAACGATATCCAAACCAACACCCAGAAGAAGCATGGTTACACCATCACCAACCAGTTCGCACTGAAGTGGTCTCCCATCAAGGGTCTCGTTCTGCGCAGTGAGGGTAACTACACACTCGGATTTAGAGACACTGAACGCTTCTATGGCTGGCAGACCAGTATGGCTAAAGCTGCCATCAACCAGAGTCGTCCTGTTGCCATACTCAGCAAGAGAAACTCTGAGTCATACACTTGGACTAATACCGCTTCTTATGACTTGACTCTCCAGGATAAGCACAACCTGTCGTTCCTCTTGGGTCAGGAAATCTATCACTCACAGTATAAGGAAAACCAACAGGGTGCCCACCTCTTCGATCAAAACATCGATGCAGAAACAGCCCTCAACAATATGGCACTCGGACAGCCCTATGCTGAACAGACCTATACCGGCCGTTCTACTGCCAACCGCACAGCATCGTTCTTCGGTCAGGTTTCATACAACTACCAGCACAAATATCTGATCTCAGGTACCTTCCGTGCAGACGGTTCTACCAAGTTTGCTCCTGGCAACCAGTGGGGTTACTTCCCTTCTATCTCTGGTGCATGGGTGATCAACAAGGAGAAGTTCCTGAAAGATGTGAAATGGATTGATCAGTTGAAACTCCGCGCTGCCTTCGGTCTCGCCGGTAACAACAATATCGCTGACGACCTCTGGCGCTATCTCTATACCAGCAATGCTACTGGCGGTCCCGCTTTCGGTGAGGCTACTGTAGGTGGTGAACTCTACTATGGTACTCCAGGTAAATATCCTAACAAGGACATCAAGTGGGAAACTACGATCACCCGCAACCTTGCTATGGACATCTCACTCTTCGGTGGACGTCTGAGCATCACTCCTGAAATCTATTGGAATACCACACGTGACCTGCTCTACAATTCTACTATTCCTGGCGTATCAGGATACCAGAAGCAGATGCAGAACATCGGTAAGGTAGCCAACAACGGTTGGGAACTCACCGTCAACGGCGACATCGTACGTGGTAAAGACTATGTGGTAAGCGGTAACTTCACTCTCGGTCACAACAAGATGACCATCAAGAAGCTGAATGCTTCTGACGGTAACACTCCGCTTTATAATACTGCTGGTAAATGGAAGTCATCTATCGCTAACGACTACGTGATGCAGGTAGGTGGTGAGCTCGGTCTGTTCTACGGTTTCGTATATGACGGACTCTACAACTGGGATGAGTTTACCTATCCTGAAACAGACTCTTACATTGCCACTCCTAACAACAAGGCTACACTCAACGGTATGCTCATCGGCGGTACTGTTACCGACGGTTACGAGGGCAATACCGGTAACGGTATCTTCAGCTCATCTAACTCAGGTTACTCTACCCTGCCCGGTAAGATCAAGCTGAAAGACCTCAATGGTGATGGTCAGATCGACCAGAAGGATATGACCGTAATCGGTAACACCAACCCCAAATGGCAAGGTGGTTTCGGTTTGTCAGGTCAGTGGAAGAGCTTCGACTTCACAGCCAACTTCACTTACATGCTCGACTTTGATGTGTATAATGCCACAGCATTCGCTATGTCATCATCATCATCAAACCAGTACAACTTCTTCAACGTAGATTCTAAGTTTGCTGACAAACGCTGGCGTTATACCGCTCCAGAGGGATTTGTTGACAACGACGGTCACAATATCACCGGTGAGACGCTCTATAAGAACATCTACATCAATGGTGCACTGGGACTCTACAAGAATCTGAATGCTAATGCAAGCCTGTGGAACCCTGCTGACGTAGTCAATAACGTGATGTTCTCATACTTCGTAGAAGATGGTTCATTCCTCCGTTGCACCGACGTTACCGTAGGTTACACCCTGCCGAACCTCATCACCAAGAAGTTTGGTATCGAGAAAGTTCGTGCTTACGTTTCTGCTTCAAACCTCTTCATCCTCACCAGCTACTCTGGTTACGACCCCGAGGTTGACGTGCAGTCTGGTCTGACTCCTTCTATGGACTACAACCGCTACCCACGTTCACGCACCTTCTCTTTCGGTCTCAACGTAACATTCTAAAGATACAAACCTAAGAAACTGAAATCAATATGAAACTCAATAAGATATTTATCAGTGGAATGGCTATGTTGTCGCTGACAGCATGCAACGATTTCCTTGATGTAGATCCAGACTCAACATCAGCAAACACTGAGTTCATCTACAACAACGAAGGCGAGATTTCTACTGCACTGAATGGTGTTTATGCACAGATTCTCTCTGGAAACACCTTCGGTAATAATCTGTACAAGGATTTCCAGCTGAACAGCGATGTTGACTTCTCTACCAACACCAGTGAAAGTGCATCGGGCAACAAACCCGCACGTTTCGATACGCGTTCGGATGCCAGCAACATCAACAGCCTTTGGAATGCACTTTACAGCGGCGTAGAAACTGCCAACGAATTCATCTTCAACCTGAAGAACAGCAAACTCTATGAAGAGAAGATGAAAACTGAAATTGCCGATGGCGAAGATAATGGCGGTGTGGTAACCGAGGAAGTACCCAACGTGACCAAACTGACCCAGATGATGGGTGAAGCCAAGGTTATGCGTGCAATGTTCTATCACGAATTGCTCTCATACTGGGGCGATATCCCCTTCACCTTTAAGGCTACCTATGAGACCAACAATCTCTATCCTGAAGTAACAGACCGTCAGACTGTCAGCGATTCGCTGATTGCTGACCTCCGTCACGCTGCAGAATGGATGCAGTCTGACAAAGACGAAACCCTCGGCGCTCCCGAGCGCATCTCGAAGGAAGCTGCCTATGCCATGATTGCACGTCTTGCCCTGCAGGCTGGTGGTTACTCTTTGAACCACGATGCCAACGACGTGAATGGTTACAAGATGACTCGTCCTTCTAACTATAAGGAATACTATCAGATTGCACGCGACTATGCCAAGAAGGTTATCGATGCTGGCGGTCACTCACTCAACAAGAGCTTCCGCGATGTATTCGTTGACGAGTGTAACCACATTGTAAACAAGGGTGACGATGCGATCTTCGAAATTCCTTTCGGTAAGGACTACTCTGGTGCATGGGGTTATGCTCAAGGACCAAAGAGCGAAGTTGACGCTAACAACGAAACCGACTTCTCTAACGGAGCATGGGGTTCTACAAGCGGTAACGTTCGCACCACTCGTTTCTATCGTCACATGTTCAAAGAGGGTGACGCCCGTCGCGACTATATTTGCGGAACATGGGGTTACTCAAATCAGGGTCTGCCCGCTATCAACTTCAGCTACACCATGTATAACAACAAGTGGTCTAAACTGTGGAATACTGTAGGTCTTGGTAAGTCTTCTACTGGAAATACCGGTATTAACTTTGCCTACATCCGCTATGCTGACGTGCTGCTGATGTTTGCTGAGGCTGACAACGAAGTGAACGGAGCTCCTACACAGGAAGCTATCGACGCTGTTAACCAGGTTCGCCGTCGTGCTTACAATGGTGTTAACTATGAACTGACCGCTGCTCAGACTGCTACCAAGGAAGACTTCCTCAAGGCTGTGCTTGACGAGCGTAAGTTTGAGTTCGCTGGTGAGAACATGCGTTGGAAGGATCTTGTCCGCAACAACCTCTACTCAGAGCAGATTTTCTACACGTTCTTGGCTTACTACGGTGTAGCAGAAGACCAGTCAACTGGTTCACCTTACATTGATATGGTTAGCGAGCACGATGGTGTTGACTATGCCAATATCTCGGCTATGTCAACCATCTATTATGTATATGTGAAGAATACTGGCGACGCTAACTTCCCCAACAGCAACCTCTACATGCTGTACATCGTTAATCCTTGGACGCCAGACATACAGCCCAGCAGCAAACCTGCAGACTATTTCGCAAACCTCGGTCTGCCTTACGAGCCTGTTTCAGCAAGAGCTATCACGGGTCAGACTTCATCAGCCAATGATGTGGCTTGGGGTAACAGCGAAAACATCTGGTCGAAAGAAGGTGTGCTCAAGAACGAAGTACTCTACTCTCTCTTCGGTTACATCCGTGGCGATGAGGATGGCAACATCAAGATTGTGAACAACGGTGCTGTGGTCAACTTCGACATCGACACCCAGAATCCTGAGGCTACCGTACGGCAGTTGCCCGCAGTACGCTACTTGCTCCCTTATCCACAGGAAGCCATTGCTCGCTCTGACGGACGCTACAAGAACCATTACGGTTTCTAAGCAGTAATTCCTTATTAACATAAGAAAGACTAAAAGACAATGAAAAAATTATTCATATATTCAATGATGCTGATGGCTACGCTGTCCATATTCTCTTGTAAGGACGATGACATCAGCGAATCGGCAAACCGTGACAAGCTGTTCCGCCCGGCATTCCGCAAGGACGACAACACCGGTAAGGGTTCTACTGATCCCTACAACTGCGCAATTGTCGATTTGAATACAGCACACCTCTACTGGTACACCGTAGATGATGCTGTGGCCTATGAAATCAAATGGGCGATTCAAAACTATGTGGCAAATGGTGAACAGGCATGGATCGACACCGAAGCTGGTGTTGACGGCAAAGAACTGGCAGGTCACGTGGTAGTGACCGATCCTAAGCAGTTTAATTTGGTGATCAAGAATATGAATTATCAGACTCAATACCGCTTTGCCATCCGTGCACTCCACTCATACGATGCCAACAACGACAGTTGGAAGACTGACCCTAAGAACTCTGACTGGTATGGTTATGGTGGAGGTACAGAATGGGCTGATTACATGAGCATGGAGACCGGTGCCCGTTATGATGTGCCTTTCGTTGTACAGACCTCAAATATCACCAAGACTTCTATGGTGGTACGTCTGGACCGCAACATCAGCAAGTATTCTGATGATGAGAAGAAAACCTTCCGTGATCATTTCAACTTTGTAGATGCTGACCAGAATGTTCTGAAGATTGACTATCTGACCTTCACCGCTTCGAAGTCAACTCCTAATGCTACAACCAACCCCACTTACCTGCACTTCGATATTCCTGAGTCAGCATGGGTCAACGACGTAGCTGAGTTTACTATCGACGGTCTGTCAGAGAACTCGGTTTATAACATCGACGTTTGGGATAGCTCAATCGAAGCCAAGGTTGACGCTTGCTACAACTCTGTAATGAAGAGCACCAAGGGTACACCAGGCGCTCCTATCCTCATCAAGCACGTGCCTACTGCTAAGGATACTGTCGGTACTGGCGACAACATGAACATCTATGACATCTCGTCATACAACTCCATGAAGCTTGACAATATCATCTCTAACTACAATAGTGATGTAACCGTAGCTGAGAACCAGGTATTCTATCTGGAAGGTGGCAAGACTTACCACTTCACCGACAACCCCAGCCTCTATAAGGGTCTGACTCTCCGTACCAACCCAGAGGATGTCGCACAGGGTAAGCGCGCTAAAGTATATCTCGGAGGTATGACCAAGACTGGTGCTAATGTCAATACCTGTAACTTTATGTTGGGTCGTCAGCCTAACGCAGGTGAGAATAGTACCATTACCCTCGATATCGACTCTGTCCGCTTCATGGATCTCGACTTTGATGTTCCTATGGCTACTAACTATGGTCATGCTCAGGAAGGAACAGGAAACGCAGTAGGTAACTACTTCATGAACATGTACTCTAACGGTATGGGTATCAATGTAACCCTGCTCGAAATGAACAACTGTACATTCCAGGGACTTATCCGCGGATTCTTCCGTATTCAGGGTACTAACGATTTCTATATCCACAACCTGAAGATGATTGACTGCTGCCACTACAACAGTGGATTCTACGACAACAATGGTGGTGGTTACAACTACATCCATGCTGACCACAACGGTAAGCCGAAGTCAAACATTCTGGAGAATGTAGAAATCAGCGGTAACGTATTCTATGATAGTCCAAAGGGTAGCTTGATTACTGACTCTAACCGCAACCTGAAGTGGGATGCTTCTGTACGTTGGAATCTCAACATCCACCACAACACCTTCGTAAACTTCATGACCCGTTCTACAAAGTCTGCATGGATGAACACTCGCTATATTCCTGGAGGTTCTAAAGCCAGCATTCACGACAACATCTGGATTAACACCAAGGATGCTGACGACGTGAACCGTGCTATGAACGCACTCGGTTGGGATGCACGTAACATTCAGGGGGGTGACGGAAGTGGTAAGGTTGTGTTCAACATCTACAACAACTGGACTACCAACGATCCTTATCTGAAGGGCGGACAGCCATTCAACAACAATGCCTTCAACGCTACTTCTAACTCACCAGGTAAGTGGCAGAAGACTTGGAAGAATGAGCTCGATACCTACTATCCTGCAGGACTTGACGAACTGAAGGTTCACTGCGATACAGAACTGAAGGCCACTGACCTGATGGTATCGCCAAACCCACAGCACTTCGTAGGCGCTAAGCCAAGTCACCTCGACCACCATACCGATAAGGGTATCGACGGTCTCTACTATCAGCAGACTGAGAAAGTGCTCAACTCAGCTATCTATAAGAGCGGCGCTGGTGCACCTCGTCTGAGAAACGGTAAGAAATAATAAAGCATTAAAACATACATACGACTATGAAAATTATGAAATATGTAGCCGCAGCATTCGCTGCCGTAGCTATGACTCTCTCTTTCAGCAGCTGTTCAAGAGACCTTGATCCAGATGTTGACTCAATGGGCTGGTATCGTTGCGAGGTAACCCTCGACAACCAGGGTAGCCTGAGCGAGGAAGGTGTTGCTGCATTCGAAGATGCTGTCAACGCAGCCTATGGTCTGGAGCATGGTGCAACACACTATTTCTCTCATTGTACCAAGGCTTACATGGAGAGCAACTACAACGCAACTGTAGCGCTGTCTAACGATAAGAACGAAATCTTCACTAAGATTATCGCTCCTGTTGTTGCCTCTCAGGGTGTGAGCGACTTCACCGTGAAGTTTGCTTTCGAAGAGCAAATCACCAGCAAAAATGCTGAGGGTGAAGAGGTGAAAACCGTGAAAGAGCTGAAGTCTGTCATCTACAAGGCTTCTGACTTGAAATAACAGACATACTTAATATCTCTATGCCACAGGGGCAGGTCGAAAGGTCTGCCCCTGTTTTTCCATCAAAACGCTATCGTCTAAACGAAAGCACACAATAGGATGACAGGACAATAAGGACGATAGGAAATCATACGAAATACTAACTAATAGAAAGTTTATATAAGTTCAACAACATTACTCATGAGGGTCTGGCAACAGAGTTTAAACTAAAAACAAAACAACATGATGAAAAAGACATTACTGACACTTACAGCAATGCTGAGTCTGCATGCAACTGCACAGACTCTACCGTATCAGAATCCTGCACTTACTGCAGAAGTTCGTGCCGATGATCTGTTAGGACGCCTGACTCTTGAAGAGAAGGCTAAACTAATGATGGACACGTCACCTGCTATTGCGCGATTGGGCATTCCGGCGTTCCAATGGTGGAACGAAGCACTTCATGGCATAGGCAGAAACGGCTTTGTCACGGTATTCCCAATCACCACTATGATGGCTGCATCATGGGATGATGCATTGCTCTACCAAGTTTTTACTGCTGTGAGCGATGAAGCACGTGCTAAGAATCAAGAAGCGAAACACAGCGGTAAGGTGTCGCGTTATCAAGGATTGTCATTCTGGACTCCCAATATCAATATTTATCGCGACCCTCGTTGGGGACGTGGACAAGAAACCTATGGTGAAGATCCATACCTGACAGAACGTATGGGACTTGCCGTTGTGAATGGACTGCAAGGTCAAAGCTTCGACGGAAAACCGTCGAAAGAACGTTATGCAAAACTGTTGGCATGTGCCAAACACTTTGCTGTGCATAGTGGTCCGGAATGGAATCGACACACGTTCGATATTCAGCAGTTGCCAGAACGTGACCTCTGGGAAACCTATCTTCCTGCTTTCAAGGCTTTGGTACAGAAAGGTAAGGTGGCTGAAGTGATGTGTGCCTACCAACGTATCGACGGTCAGCCTTGTTGTGGTAATGCCCGTTATGAGCGACAAATCCTTCGTGACGATTGGGGATTCGATGGACTCATCACCAGCGACTGCGGTGCCATCCGCGACTTCCTGCCTGGATTCCATGGGGTATCAGCCGATCGTCCGGCTGCCGTGGCACAGGCTGTTGAGTCTGGTACCGACTTGGAATGTGGTTCTGAATACCGCAATCTGCCTGAAGCCGTAAAGCGAGGAGACATCAGCGAAGAGCGCATCAATACCAGTTTGCGCAGACTATTGGTGGCACGTTTCAGACTGGGCGACTTCGATGCCGACTCTTTGGTGAGTTGGACCAAGATACCTTCAAGCGTTATTGCCTCGAAAGAACATAAGCAACTCGCTTTGCAAATGGCACGTGAAGGAACTATTCTGCTGAAGAACAACGGTATTCTGCCCTTGAAGAAAGAGGATGCGAAGCGCATCGTAGTCATGGGACCGAATGCTAACGACTCTATCATGATGTGGGGAAACTATAGTGGTTACGCTACACAGACCGTCACCATCCTGCAGGGACTGCGCCAAAAGTTGGGCGATGTGCGTTATGTGCAAGGTTGCGGTCTGACTCGTGGAGAAGTCTATGAGAGTCGTTTAGACCACATGAAGGCTCCATTGGGCAATAAGGGAATGCAAGCCACTTATTGGAATAATACCGAGATGGAAGGTGCACCCGTCAATACCGTAACGATTACTTCACCCATCAATCTGAGTAATGGCGGCAATACGGTCTTTGCGCCTGGTGTCAATCTGGAGCAGTTCTCTGCCCGTTACGACGGACAGTTTGTTGCTGATACCGATGAAACGCTTACGCTGCGTGTCGGAGCAGATGATAAAGTGCGCGTCATGGTCAATGGTGATACGATAGTCAATATCTGGAAGGAGCGTCAACGTATTCAGGAAGCAGCCCCACAACTTGAAGTAAAAGCAGGACACCACTATCGCATACAGATAGACTATGTGCAGGAAGGCGGAATGGCAGCTATGCAGTTTGACATCTGTAAGAAGCAAACACCTACTGCTGATGAAATACTGGCACAGGTGGGCGATGCTGAAACGGTCGTCTTCGTTGGTGGAATCTCTCCGCGAGTTGAAGGCGAAGAGATGAAAGTGAGCGACCCTGGTTTCAAGGGTGGCGACCGTACAGACATCAATCTGCCTACCGTTCAGCGCCAGATGTTGCAACTGTTGCACAAAGCAGGTAAACGTGTGGTCTTTATCAACTGTTCGGGCGGAGCCATCGCTCTAACAGAAGAAGCGCCACTCTGCGATGCGATTGTTCAAGGATGGTATGGTGGAGAACGTGGTGGTGAAGCCATGGCAGAGATTCTGATGGGCGAAGTGAATCCTTCAGGAAAACTCCCCTTGACGTTCTACCGCAGTACTGACGATTTGCCCGACTTCCTCGACTATCGTATGGCAGGTCGTACTTACCGCTATTTCAAAGGTGAAGTGCTCTATCCCTTCGGCTATGGACTGAGTTATACGACTTTTGAAGTGGGCAAACCACAATATAAGAACGGCGTGGTAACGGTAAATGTGAAGAATACCGGCAAGATGGACGGAACGGAAGTGGTGCAGGTTTATCTGCGCCGTACTGCCGACACAGAAGGTCCGCTCAAAACGTTGCGTGCTTATAGCCGAATATCGGTCAAGGCTGGTCAGAGTCAAAAGGTAAACATTCCGTTGCCCCGTGAGCAGTTTGAAGGTTGGGATGCGAAGAACAACAGCATGCGTGTAGTACCTGGTCAATACGAATTGATGGTAGGTACGTCAAGTGCTGATAAAGATCTGAAGACCATTAAGGTCAATATGAAATAAATGAAAAAAGGGAATTCGGTATTCCCTACCTTCTATTTAAAGATGCTGAAACATGCGGTCTGTCATCTGTTGATGGGCTGGATGTTTCAGTTTGTTTTTGGGACTTACTTGGGACTTACTTGGGAGTTACTTGGGAGTTATTTGGGAGTTATTTGGAAAATATAATGCACATATTGCGGTGATTATAATCCGAAGATATCCCGAACGCATCCCGAACACATCCCGAACACATCCCGAAGGAATACTATATGAAAAACATGTATTGGATTTTAACAAGTAAAAACTATCGTATCAAATAGCCTATTATTACATCAATTGAAATTGAAAACAACACGAAAGAGAAACAGCATACTGCATATTTACGGCAAAGATAGAAATAATATGCACTTATTTTGCCATTTACTTGTCGTTCATCGATATTATTAGTAAATTTGCCCAATAAATTGATCTATATTATCTGCAATAATAGTCGAATGGGCTTCAGAAAGATTATAACCATAATATTGGTATTACTGCTGACAAGCGGTATGGCTAATTGTATATGTGCCCAAACGAACGACAGTATTGCCAAGAAAAAGATGCGCGAACTCTTTGTCCGCGCATACAACGACAGACGAAATGCCAGTTGTCTGCCTTTGGCAGATAGCCTATACCAAATGGCCATTGCCGCACACAACCGTCAAGCAGAAATAGATGCGCTCAACGTCCGTTTCATCTACGAATTCTTCCAACCCAACAATATTGCCAACGTGGAAAAGCAAATGAAACCACTCTTGGCGAAAGCAGAAGAATACGGCATGACCAACATCTACTACCAGACCATTACAAATAAAGCACTTTACCACCTGCGTGAATACCGATACTTAGATGCCATAATATTCATAGATAAAGAGATGGAGCATGCCAGAAAGCAAAACTCCGTAGCCGGCATTCGTTCCTGTTACCGTACGATGGGACTCATATTCCAGTATCGCGACCAAATGGCACAAGCAGTATATTACTATAAGAAAGGGATTGACTACGGCACTAAACACGACCCTGACCACAATCCCTTGTTCGACTATCTGAGTTTGGCAGACTGCTACCGAAACATGGGCGACTACAAAAGTATGATGAAAACACTCGATGAGGCTGAGCCATTCATCACTAATTCACTCATGAAACGCAATTTCTTAGCATTTAGAGCCTATGCCAAAGCCATGACCGGCGATATCGACGGATTCCTTGCAGACGATCAGACTATGGTCAATATCAGAGGCAGTATCCAAAACATACCTACACAATTATGGGAGGCGCTCAAAGCCTACAAAGCCATTGCAGAGCATCGGGATAAAGATGCCGAGCAAGTGATAGCGAATTTGAAAGAATTGTCGTCAAGGGAATATTTCCGTGTCCAAGCCTTCTACCAACAACAACGCGGCAACTACAAGGCAAGTAGCGAATGGACCAAGCAAGAACTCGACTTCCATTATGACTACAACAAGAACATCTTCGAGCGGGACAAAGAGAATCGTGAAGCCATCTTTACCGATTTGAACATCCAACAGGAAAGACGACGCATCCATAATGCCAATACCCAACTCCAACTGATCAATACCCAACAAGCATTACACAACTCAGAGCTGGAACTGGAGCGCAGCCATGATGCCACCCATCTGGCTAAGGCAGAAGCGCATCGCGATAGTCTGTCTGCAGAACGCCAAATGCTGAATTTGGTACAACTGAAAGATTCCATCACTACCAATAATTTGGATAAAATGCTGCAAGACCGGCACATGCGCCTAAAGAATTATCTGCTAAATGGTGCCCTGTTATTGGTTTTGATGATTCTTGCCTTGCTCACAGTATATTATCTAAGGCGGCGCATACTCGTCAAGAGAATCAAGAAAACAAACTGCAGAATGGAGGAAACTATCAAGAGTCTGGACCTTGCCCAACAGAAATCACACGAATCGGAAATGATGAAAACAAGGTTCATACAGAATATGAGCCACGAAATACGCACGCCACTCAACGCCATTGTAGGTTTTGCAGATGTGCTGACAGTAATGGAAGACGAACTGACCGACGAAGAGAAGGCTGACATCACCATGAAGATATGCGACAACTCAAACATGCTGACCACACTTGTCAACGATATTCTAGACCTCACTTCGCTTGAGAGCGGACAGTTTGACATGCGCATGAAAGTAGTTAATGTCAATACATTATGCCGCGATGCTATTGAAACCATCAAAGGAAAACAGCCGCTAAACGTAGCGTTGCAGTTTACCACCAACATAGACGATTCGTTCACCACTACGACAGACCCTTATCGCGTCAAGCAAGTATTGCTCAATCTATTGAGTAATGCACAAAAGAATACCGAACAAGGACATATCCTTCTCGACTGTACGGTAGATGCAGCACAACGATGGCTCAACCTATCGGTTACCGATACAGGGGTGGGAGTGCCCAAGGAGAAAATGTCGATCATCTTTGAACGATACAACAAGCTGGACCTCAACAAGCAAGGCAGCGGACTGGGACTCGACATCTGCCGCATCATTGCCAAGCGATTGGGAGGCGAAATAGATATAGACAGACAATACCATCAGGGCGCACGCTTTTGGTTTAAAACTCCTATCAACAAATGAAACAGCACATAACCATTCATCTCCGGTCTCTGATAACGGTTCTCGTGCTGTGTATGACCATAACATCACAAGCACAGACACTCGACTTCCGCTTCAAAAGCGAAGCCGCAGAAAAACTGTATATGGCTGCCATGCATAAAGCCATAAGTCATGAAGGATGGATATTGGCAGACAGTCTGAGACACATGTCAGAGAACTGTGGCGACACCTATGGCGAACTGATGGCATTGGGCATCATGACGCGCTATCAATTTGAACATGCCAAGAATATCAGCGAACTGAAACGTACCGTGAAACCCATGATGGACAAAGGACTCAAATCGGGTTACATCAATTTCTATTATTCGGGATTATCCTATCTGCTGACCTATAAAATCAACCGAAGAGATTTCGACGGAGTTATCGACTATGTGCTCCAACAACTGGACTTTGCAGCACGCAATCGACACTATTATGGTATGGCTGTATGTCATCTGACATTAGGCAATATATATTGGATGAAACATCGCGCAGTAGAAGCGATCAACGAATACGAACAAGGAATCGACTGCTTCAAACGAAGTCCAAACACCTATCATCGCTCATTTGCATCTGCTTACAAAATGATTGCAGACAGCTATCTGATGATGGGAAAATTTGAAGAACTACTACAAACTGCCGACCGCACGCTAAAGATCATTCATCAAGAGCCAGTTGTCAACGGCATGAATGGCTACCGAGCATTCGCACTCTTCATGTTGAATCGCGATCAGGAATTTACAGATACCTACCGCATCTTCAAAAACAACAAAACCAACCACTATGAGATGCAACCCGACGTAGAACCATGTCTGGAAGCTATGCAACTCATCTGCCAAGGCAAAGACATTCAGGCAGAACAACTCATGGCACGCTATCCCGACAACTATTATATGAACTTTGTTGCCATTGCCTACTATGACCGTCGGCAACGATACAAGGAGATGGACGAACGTATGCAGGCACTCAATATCGCCATGTACGGCACAGTATATACTTCACATCTGACAGCCTTACACTACTCACGTGCGCAGATTGACAACCAGTTGGCAAACATCGAGCGACAAGATGCCGAGCATCAACATAAACAGTTGAAACTCCAACAAGCCAGACTGCAACTACAGCAGACAGACCTTGAACTCAACAAGTCGAAAAGCCTTGAACAGCTGGCACAAATAGATGCCGAAAACAACCGGTTGGCCAACGGAAACCAACAATTGTTGAATTGCCAGTTGCAAGACTCTATTGCCAATCTGCAAAAACAACAATACATTGAACGCCAACAACAAGACGAGCACAGCATGAAATTGACAACAGCCATACTCATAGTCATCATACTCTGTCTGTTGGCCTATATTCTTTTGCGCCGCAACAAGAAACTCAGCATTGAACTGCGTAATACCAACAACGAGTTGCAAGACCATCTTGTGCAACTACAAAAAGCAAGTGCATTAGCCAAACTGTCTGACGAAAAAAAAACAAAGTTCATCCAAGACATGAGCCACGAAATACGCACACCACTTAATGCCATCGTGGGATTCACCCAAATCCTGACACAAGCCAAAGAAACGTTGACCAATACAGAAAAAGGCGACATTGTCAAAGAAGTTACAGAAAACTCCACACTACTGTCAGCTTTGGTCAATAACATACTCGACCTGACTAATATCGAAACAGGACGTTATGTTATGCAACACAACACCATCCATGTCAACAATCTCTGCCAAAATGCCATCGATAGCAGGAAATTTATGAAGGCAGATGATGTGGAAGTGGTTTTCAATAGCAATATGACAGATGCCGACACCATTACAGGCGATGAGCATCGTCTCTTTCAGGTGCTCACCCACATGCTGAGCAACGCTATGAAGAATACCGAACATGGCATCATTACCTTGGATAGCATATATTCCGCAAAAGATAAAAACGTCTCATTTATCGTGACTGATACAGGCTGCGGTATTCCAGAAGACAAGCGTAACGAAGTATTCAAGCGTTTCAAAAAACTCGACCGGTTTAAGCAAGGTGTAGGACTCGGTCTTGAAATATGCCGTACCATTGCCACAAGAATGAATGGCTCGTTTCTGCTCGACAATCAATACACAGGTGGCGCACGCTTTATCTTCACTATTCCGACAATACCATCTGCACCCGACAATACTGAGGCATAGTAGCTGATGGCTACGTGGTTTTGAAGGTACTTACGCTCGGTAATAAAAGAAAAATCGAGTTTTTTCTTTGTATTACGCTCGCTTATTTGTACCTCTGACGCTTTGCGCGAAGGTACTTGCGCTCGGCAATAAAAGAAAAATCGAGTTTTTTCTTTGTATTACGCTCGCTTATTCGTACCTCTGACGCTTTGCGTCGAAGGTACTTACGCTCGGTAATAAAAGAAAAATCGTATTTTTTCTTTGTATTACGCTCGCTTATTCGTACCTTTGTAGGCAGAATGAAGCAGGCTATGATATTTGCAGCGGGACTGGGAACCCGACTGAAGCCCTTGACCGACACGATGCCTAAGGCATTGGTGCCAGTAAATGGTGTGCCTTTACTCGATCTTATTATCCGCCGACTGATGGCCCAAGGCTACGAACACTTTGTGGTCAACGTGCACCATTTTGCACAAATGATCATAGATCATGTGGCGCAACAGGACTATGCTCCGCTGGTTCGCATCAGCGATGAAAGCGATATGTTGCTCGATACAGGAGGCGGACTGAAGAAGGCTGCTACATGTTTCGACGATGAGCAATCGCCCATCCTTATTCATAACGTAGATATCCTTGACAATGTCTGTTACGACTGGTTTGCCCGGCAACACAACGACGAAGACGATGCTGTATTGCTGGTAAGTGAACGCAAAACCAAGCGTTACCTGCTCTTCGACAATGCCATGCGCCTGATGGGATGGAAGAATATAGAGACTGGCGAAATCAAAAGTCCCTACGAATATATCCGTCGCACAGGACTCTCACAACATGGCGAACCGCTCAATATGTATGCCTTCTCTGGTATTCATTCTTTCTCTCCCCGACTGTTCCGATTGATGGAACGCTTTCCCGATAAATTCAGCATTATCGATTTCTATCTCAGCATATGCCACCGTGCACATATATACGGATGCGTCAAGTCTGACTTGAAAGTGCTCGACGTAGGCAAACTCAATGCGCTGGATGAAGCAGAGAAATTTCTAAACAATAATAAATAATACTGTATGCAACAGAAAATCATTATCCTCGACTTCGGAAGTCAGACGACACAGCTCATCGCTCGCCGTCTGCGCGAACTCGACACGTTCTGTGAGATTTTGCCATACAACAAGTTTCCACAGGATGACAAAGAAGTCATCGGAGTGATTCTTGCCGGCAGCCCCTACAGCGTGTATGATCCCGAAGCTTTCAAGGTCGATCTCACACAGTTCCTGGGACGCCTTCCGGTGCTCGGCATCTGCTATGGTGCACAGTTCATTTCCTACAACAACGGCGGAAATGTAGAGCCAGCAGGAAGTCGCGAGTATGGCCGACAGAATCTTACCACCATCAACAAGGAGTGTCCGCTCTTCCGCGGCTTCGACAACAACTCTCAGGTATGGATGAGTCATGGCGATACCATTACCGCCATCCCAACAGGTTCAGAGGTAGTTGCCTCTACCGAAACTGTAGAGAATGCAGCATATTACTGTCCCGATGCCACATTGATGGGATCATACGATGGCCATCAGCCTGTGATGGGTGTGCAGTTCCACCCCGAAGTATTCCATTCGGTTCAGGGCACCCAGTTGCTCAAAAACTTCGTAGTTGATATTTGCGGTGGCCGTCAGGACTGGAGTGCCGACAACTACATCGAGACAACAGTTAAGGAACTGAAAGAGCAGATTGGCAACGACCGTGTCATCCTCGGTCTATCTGGCGGTGTTGATTCATCCGTTGCTGCCGTACTTCTCAATCGTGCCATTGGCAATCAGCTGACCTGTATCTTTGTCGATCATGGTATGCTCCGCAAAAATGAGTTCTCTCAGGTGATGGAAGACTACAAGGTGCTTGGCTTGAATGTGATTGGTGTAGATGCCAGCGAGAAGTTCTTTGCCGATTTGGCAGGCGTTACCGATCCCGAACAAAAGCGCAAAATCATCGGTCGCGACTTCGTTGAGGTGTTCAATGCCGAAGCGAAGAAGATTACCGATGCCAAATGGCTTGCACAAGGCACCATCTATCCCGACCGCATCGAATCGCTCAACATCACCGGTAAGGTCATCAAGAGTCACCATAACGTGGGTGGACTGCCCGAAGAGATGCACCTCTCACTCTGCGAACCGCTGAAATGGCTCTTCAAGGATGAAGTACGCCGTGTGGGACGCTCGTTGGGAATGCCCGAACATCTGATTACCCGTCATCCTTTCCCCGGTCCCGGACTGGCTGTGCGCATTCTGGGCGACATCACCCCCGAACGTGTACGCGTCTTGCAGGATGCCGACGATATCTTCATCCGCGGTCTGCGCGACTATAAGGTCAAACTCTCTGGTGATGAAGCACGCCGTGTGCTTGCAGCAGGAGTACCTGCCGAAATGACCGATGGCGAGATAGAAGTGTCACTCTACGACCAAGTATGGCAGGCTGGTGCCGTTCTCCTTGCCACGGTTCGTTCCGTAGGAGTAATGGGCGATGAGCGTACCTATGAGCATCCTGTTGCTCTGCGTGCTGTGACATCTACCGATGCCATGACCGCCGACTGGGCACATCTGCCTTACGACTTCATGGCTAAAGTATCTACCGAGATTATCAATAAGGTGAAGGGCGTAAACCGCGTTTGCTATGATATCTCGTCAAAACCACCCGCAACAATCGAGTGGGAATAACCCTTATAACACGACATCAATATGGCAACAGTTGACGACAAGAAGATAATCTTTTCGATGGTGGGAGTGTCGAAAATCATCCCACAAAACCAAAAACAAATACTGAAGGACATCTACTTATCGTTCTTCTATGGCGCAAAGATTGGCATCATCGGTCTGAATGGTGCTGGTAAATCTACGCTGATGAAAATCATTGCCGGACTCGAACAGCCTTCACGTGGTGAAGTGGTATGGAGTCCTGGCTATTCGGTAGGCTATCTGCCACAGGATCCTCCCCTCGACGAACAGAAGACGGTGAAGGAGAATGTGATGGAAGGTGTACAGCACATCTATGATGCGCTCACCGAATATGAGGATATCAACAATAAGTTCGGACTGGAGGAGTACTATGGTGACCCCGATAAGATGGACCAGCTGATGCAACGACAAGCCGAGGTGCAGGACATCATCGACTCTACAGATGCTTGGAACATCGACTCCAAACTGGAACGCGCTATGGATGCTTTACATTGTCCGCCGGGCGATTGGGCTGTTACCAACCTCTCCGGTGGTGAGCGCCGCCGTGTGGCGCTCTGCCGTTTGCTACTCCAAAAACCCGATGTGTTGTTGCTCGACGAGCCTACCAACCATCTTGACGCCGAGAGCATCGATTGGCTCGAACAGCATTTGCAGCAATATGAAGGTACTGTGATTGCAGTAACCCACGACCGCTATTTCCTTGACGACGTGAGCGAATGGATCCTTGAACTTGACCGTGGCGAAGGTATTCCCTGGAAGGGTAACTATTCTTCATGGCTTGACCAGAAAACTAAGCGCATGGAGCAGGAAGAAAAGACTGCTTCCAAGCGTCGCAAGACTCTGGAACGCGAATTGGAATGGGTGCGTATGGCCCCGAAGGCACGTCAGGCTAAGGGTAAGGCACGTCTGAACTCTTATGAGCAGATGCTGAACCAGGAGCAGAAAGAGCGTGAAGACAAGTTGGAGATATTCATCCCCAATGGTCCCCGTTTGGGCAATAAGGTAATAGAGGCTGTACATGTGAAGAAGGCTTTCGGTGAGAAAGTGCTTTTCAACGACCTCAATTTCATGTTGCCTCCCAACGGCATTGTGGGTGTCATCGGTCCTAACGGCGCCGGCAAGACCACCTTGTTCCGTTTGATTATGGGGCTCGACCAAGCAGATGGCGGCACCTTTGAAGTGGGCGATACCGTGAAGTTGGCTTACGTTGACCAGCAACACAAGGACATCGATCCGAAAAAGACCGTCTATGAGGTTATCTCGCAAGGCAACGAAACGTTGCGTCTGGGCGGTCGCGATGTGAATGCACGAGCTTATATTTCCCGTTTCAACTTCTCTGGTACTGACCAGAGCAAGCTGTGTAGTGTGTTGTCTGGTGGTGAACGCAACCGTCTGCAATTGGCTTTGGCATTGAAACAAGAGGGTAACGTGCTGTTGCTCGACGAGCCTACCAACGATATCGACGTGAACACACTCCGTGCTTTGGAGGAAGGTTTGGAGACATTTGCAGGTTGTGCCGTTGTCATCAGCCACGACCGTTGGTTCTTGGACCGTATCTGTACACACATTTTGGCCTTTGAGGGCAATGGCGAAGTATTCTTCTTTGAGGGCAGTTATTCGGAATACGAAATCAACAAAGCCCGTCGCTTGGGTGACACCGAAATCAAGAAAGGCCGTTACCGCAAGTTGATGGAAGAGTAAACAGCCACTTGTCAACAACATTCTGACAAATCTACAGACGTTATTCTGTAACGTATCAATATTCAGCCCGACCGTTGTTCTTCCTATAGGAACAGTATCAACGGTCGGGCTGATTTATTCTATGCTATCGGTTTATATCTGACGTCTATGATGCCTGTTATGACTTCTTCGCAAAAAGTGAAGCACCTATGCTTATTCCCAATACTCCCAGTATGAACACAAGAGATGCCACGGCATCTATCTCCACATACTCATGGATAAGCATTTTCACACCAATAAATACTAAGAGCACACATACTCCCAATTTCAGGTATCTGAATTTATCGGATATGGCTGCCAGTAGGAAAAACATGGCACGCAATCCAAGTATAGCAAAAATATTAGAGAAGAACACTACGTAGGGATCAAGCGATACAGAGAATATAGCAGGAATGCTGTCGAAAGCAAATATCAAGTCGCTAAACTCAATAACGAGTACCGTGACAAACAGCGGAGTGAACAAGAGTTGTCCTGCTCGTCGCACAAAGAACTTATCTCCTTCAAACTGAGTATGTATGCGTCCGGTCTTTGACAGCAGACGTACGAGCGGATGTTTTTCCACGTTCATTTCCGCCTTGTCGTTCCGATTGAGATACATCTTCACACCACTATACACAAGTATTACGCCAAAGACGAGCAATACCCAGTCGAAGCGACTGATAATGGCAGAACCGAGGAAGATAAACACAAAGCGCAATACAATGGCACCGAGTATTCCCCAGTTTAATACATGCTGATACTCATTTTTCCCAACTCCAAACGATGTGAATATCATCATCATCACAAACAGGTTGTCAACAGATAGCGTCTTTTCTATCAGATAACCGGAAATGTATGATACCGTCATGTAATGTCGGTATTGCTGCAAACTCATTTCAAAATCGTCGGGATTGAGATTTAAGTGTGATGCATACTTCGAAGCAACCGTCTGTAGGTCATTAAAATTCTCTATGCCATGCACCATGTCGCCATGAAACCACAAAAACACAGCGAACAAAAGTGCCAAACCAATCCACACAAAAGTCCATACTGTTGCCTCGCGGATAGACACCACGTGAGCTTTTCTGTCGATTACAAACATATCAAGCAGGAGAATAGCGGCTATGAATGCCACGAATCCTACCAAGAACATAGTTTCTGTCATTACCATTTGTTTCTCATTATATCATTTAGAAAGCGCAAAGTTACTCATCGCATATTACAAATCTGTTACATCATAGCTTATCATGCTCAATATTTAGAGTTTTTTAAGTACCAATGATGAATATTTGTCTATACTTCTGCTGTTATCTATCGAAGTTCTATCGTCTCTCTGTCCGCGATATGAACTGAATGAGTCATTCCCAAAAACGAAAAATTGATGGCCATAGAGGTCTATCCAGTTAGCGCATCAGCATATAGTTGTTTGAGTTTTCTGGAAATTTCGACCACACGACCACAGATGTTTGCATCATGCTGTCAGTCAAATTATTATATGTGTGGTCGATTTCTGTGATTTGGAATTTACGACCACACTTCGACCACGCTTATTGTCATCTGTCATCAACGTAAAACGGCTATGTGAATAATCTATATTGATGCCTAAGTGGAGGGGTGGTGATTTTCACAACTTTTTTAAACCTTGATAATATTTTTGTCTGACGTTGGAAAATACTCTTGCCAAACGTTGGAAAATACCATTGTCAAACGTTGGAAAATACTCTTGCCAAACGTTGGATAACTCTCTTTTCAAACGTTGAAATTACTCTTTTCAAACGTTGAAATTACTTTTTTCAAATGTTAGACAACACCTTTGCAATACGTTATAAAAAACATATCGTTCAGTATTATTTCTGAGCGATATGTTCTATTTTTGATACTCATATATGAGTATCGCGGATACGCTTACAATTTAGTGGTCGATTGGTGGTCGATTGGTGGTCGATGCCTTTATAATCGACCACCGCTTAATATCCTGATGGATAGCGCGATACACATGTCTGTGGTCGAGTGGTCGAAAATTTCTGAAAACTTAAATTACTGTATGCGACTCTCGCGTGTTATCCATGTGATGTAATCAACAATGGCTGTCTCGCGCCTATCGATCATTCGTTTTCAATTATCTATAGCGACTTATTGCATGCGGTTGAAACCTTCCCAACGCACATTCCATCTACCATTTTTGGGAAAACCTGGGTTGAGCGGCTGTTGGCATCCGTCCCATCCGCAACACATCATGGCTATGGCTGTGAGCAAAGATCCGTTGCCTGGCAGATAAAGTCGCAGACGATCTGGAGTCTGGAAGTTGTGACCATTGGGCAGATAAGTATTCTTCTGTGTATCAATCAGCAATGCCTGGAGTGCGGTCTCGGGTTCTCCCAATCGGGCAGCAGTCATGGCTATCATGCCGTAATCCCATCCCCAGGTAGTCTCCCAATGCCAGTTGTGCATCACGGCGTCAAGTGTGTGTCTCATCTTGATGCTGTCGATACTCTGAGTGGGGATGAGGCCGAAAGCACCCAGCACGGCAGGGTGGTCGCTGTAGCAATGTTCATCAAAGCGCGGTTCTTCCTTTGATGGAAGACCTGCCTGATAGATGCCGTTCTTCTCAGGCAATGGCGCAAGTCGCTTGATGATGTTGTCCCAATCAGCATGACGGCTTTTGCCCATGCGCTCACGCCACTTTTGTGCTACTGTGAGTCCATAGCGCCAGTAACTGAGTTCGAAGGGATGGTTGTAGGAAAAGTCCTTGCGCATACATTCCTGCATGGCAGTGGCGCCAGTGAGTGGAATATACTGTCCGCCACGATCGCAGGATTTGGCAAAGTCTGCCATAAATTCAGCAGTCTGTTCCACATGTTCAGCATAGGTCTTAAGCGTTTGGTCTGATGGGTTGGCGCGATACATTTCTTCAGCGAGATAGATGTAATGGGGTTGTTGCCAGAGCAGAAACGAACCAACGTTTGACGGTGCTTCGCCAGCCCAAGGGTCGGTCATCTTCATCCAGCGCAGTCCTTTGAAACCTTGACGCTGTGCAATATGGCGTGCAACGGGAGCAGCCACATTGTCGTACCAGTGCAACATGCGAGCCACTACGTCGGGCTGATTCCACAGACAGAAATCTACTGCGTGCCACCAAGTCATCTCCAGATGCGGACGACCAAACCAACTGTTGTAGGTCAAGCCAGTTTCCTGTGGGGGCATGTTGCCTGCGCAGTTGATATAGGTGAGATATTGTGATAGGACCACGCGACGCTCCAGTTCCTTGGCTCTTGGGTCGGTGCATTGTCCGAAATCGGCAAATGCACCTGCTGACCAATGGCGGTGCCAGAATTTCTGGTTGCGCTTCATGTGGTCGGCAAAGGTTTCAGATGCGGGACGGTCGATGGGATTAAGGCTGTATTCTGCATTAAATTCCAACACATCGTCGGTGGTTGACAGGGCATACTGATGGTTGCCCATGGGTTGCAGGTCGGCTATGCCGTTCCATCTCACATATATATAATAGGTGGTGGAGTCGAGTTGATGTTGAATCAGAGCAGATTGTGCATCCTGTTTGACGATTGATGAGGTGTGGCGGTCTGTTTTGCTCCAGTCGGCTGCATGGTCGGCATGCTTTCCTGTGGGATAGGGGAGTCGTATGGCAACCTTTGCTTGCTGGTTTTTGAGTAGTGGACTCTTGATGCGTGCTACCAACTGGTCGCGGTCTGGACGGCAGAAAGTGATGACATCAACCGGTTTTCCGTCTGCCAGGAAATGAGAATCAATCTGAGCATCCCAGAGGTGAAGCTCCTGATGAATATCGGTGAGCTGGTTGAGGGCGATGGGATTTGACTGGTTGTCGGTGAGTTGAAGACCGATGGTGCCGAGGTTGAGCCGATGTGGGTTGACGCGGAAATATTCGGTTGCCTGCTTGTTGCGTCCGTTCTGTTTGTATTCTACAGCATACACTTCCTGATGACCATGTCCTAAGTCGTAGGATTTTTCAGTATCAGCAGGTGTCAGTTTCTCGGTGTTGGGGAATGAGTGCCAACCCCAATCGGACATGGTGGTGAGGGGTATGCCTTGCTCATAATCGGTGGTGTAACTTTGCAGTCCGGTCACATCGACGGTGGCGGCAAAATGGCCGTTGCCTACTGTGAGCGATGCGAGATTGTCGGCTTTGGTGATGATGGGGTTGTTACGAAAAAGAACAGCCTCGCGATTAATCGAGGCTGTTGTATTTTCGGTATTGAAACCAAGCATTTCCATTTCAAGTGATGCCCATATAAATGGTCCTACACCCTTGGCATCGTTGTCTCTGACTGGTTCGCTGAGGTAATATTGGAACGAACCATCGCGCCGTTTGTTCTCTTTGACCTTTGGCGCAGCCTTCAATACTTTGGCGCTGATGCCCGGACCGAGGCCTGCTACCGCACAGCATTGTGTCAGCGAAATAGTCTTGTCGGCATTGACGCGGATGAAGTTGTTGATGATGCCCTTATAGGCTTTGATACCAGCATCACGGTATTTTTCTCCGAGATACCCCTTGCGGTAGGCTTTCAACAGTGCATAAGCAAACATCGACGAACAAGTAGATTCGAGATAGTTGCCTTCACGTTCGGGTGAATCCATCACCTGATACCACACACCAGTCTTTTTGTCTTGCCACTTGATGACAGCATCAAGGTCTTTGCGCAATAGCTCGATGACTTCGCCGCGGCGACTGTAGTTCTCAGGTAGAGCATCAAGCAGTTCGATCAGTGCCATGGTGTACCATCCTTGCGCACGTCCCCAGCAATGCTGTGAGAGTCCGGTTTCCTTGTCCGCCCAGAACATCTCGTGTGTTTCGTCCCAAGCATGACGGTTGAGTCCGGTCTTGGGGTCGAATGTGCGCTGGTAGGTTACGCTGATTTGGTTGACTGCATCGTCGTAAATCTTCTGTGCATCTTTCTGCTTCAGCAGGTCGCGAGCGGTAAGTGTGTAGAATGGCAATCCCATGAAGATACCGTCGAGCCATACCTGATAGCTGTAGATGGCCTTGTGCCAATATACTTTGTCGGCAATGGTGCGTGGTTGTTTTTTCAACTGCTTCATCATGAGTTGCATGGCGAGCAGATTCTTTTTCTCTGGTTGGAGTTGGTACATACGTGTTACGAAATGGCCGGTACGTATGTTGTCGAGGTTATAGTCTTCCATACGAAAACCACGAATTGCCCCGTTTGAGGCAATCATCGTGTCGGTATATTCGCGGCAGTAGGCGAGAATGTCATCGCCGCCGTATTTCAGATATGTATCAAGCATGGCTTCCAGTTCGATACCCATTACATAACTCCATTTGGGTTTGCTGGAAAAATCGAGCAGGTAGGATTTGGGTACACGCTTCATTTCAGAATAAGTGAGCCATTGGCTGTAGTTCTTGAAAGGTTTCTCTTGAAGCGCAAGCGAACCGTTGATGAAGAGATTGTCGAAGCGCACGTCGCGTGTCATGCCTTTGATACTGTTACCATCGCGTACACCGTTGAAACGACAGTTCTTTACATTGATGTCATATACATAGCAGGCAGTATCGAGTGCGATAATCTGCACACCGTATTGTGATTTCTCACAAGTGATGTTTTCGATATTGATATTGCGTACGGTGGGGATATATCCACGACAGCAAATCTCGTTGTGCTCGTAGTCGAGATTGATTTTCAGTACGCTTTCCTTGCAGACACCCACTTTGATGTTGCGGGCATTGATGTTTTCGATGATACCGCCACGGCAAGTATTGGTTTTGATGCGTACCACACGCTCCAGTTCGGGCGAGTCCATCACGTTGTTCTCGGCATAGACGTTGCGGCATCCGCCCGATATTTCAGAACCGATAACCACACCACCGTGACCGTTTTTCATCTCACAGTTGCGGATGATGATATTCTCACTGGGGCGATCCCAGAGGCGTCCGTCACGGTTGCGCCCACTCTTAATGGCAATACAGTCGTCGCCAGTATTGAAATAACAGTTTTCTATCAGCACGCCATCGCACGACTCAGGGTCGCATCCATCGCCGTTAGGACCGTCGTTGATAATCTTCATACCACGTACGGTGATGTTTTTCGACAGCAGGGGATGAATCACCCAGAATGGAGAACGCAGCAGGGTGAGGTCTTCCAAGAGGATATTCTCACACTGGTTGAAGTTGATAAGCTGTGGGCGCAGACCGTCATTCTTGGTGAAAATGCGCTCGTTCATATCTACACCGTCTTCTGCTTGCTTCAGCAATCGGGCACGGGTGCCACTGCGCTGGTTGGGCAGTTTGTCGGGTGCACCTCCGAAGTAGGGTACGCCCGTCCATTGCCACCATGTTTCTTTCGAGCCGCCACCATCGATAGTACCTTCACCAGTCACAGCAATGTTCTGCTGCTTGTAGGCATAGATGCATGGACTAACGTTGTGGCAATCGAGACCTTCCCAACGTGTAGGTACTACGGGATAGAGGTCTGGTTCAAACACAAACTGCAACTTGGCGTCTTTCTCCACTACGAGATTGACGTTTGACAACAAGGTGATGGCACCTGTGAGATAGGTACCTGCCGGTACGATGACGCGACCACCGCCTTTCTTAGAACATGCCAGAATGGCCTTGTTGATGGCTTTCTGGTTCTTGGCAGCTGTGTTTCCTGTCTTTGCACCATATTTGGTGATGACAAAATCACGTTCTGGGAATGTCGGAGCCTTAATGCTCTGTTCGATGCGCTTATACTCATTGTCGTCCCAGGCTTTGGCCTGTGCGGCGATGGGTACAATGATGGCTACGAACAATAATTGTAGTAGTCTTTTCATTATTATGAGTGTTTTAGTAGATTTTTCGGTGCAAAGATAAGCATTTTATTTGGAAATAAGTCAAATATGTATTACTTTTGTGTGATATAAATGTGAAGATTATGACGAAGATAGCAGATTTCCTAAACAAGAACGACCGCTTTGCTGCAGACGCAGGGTGTCGTATCGTGGAAATGGAAGAGGGAAGGGCTGTTGCAGAAATGACGGTTACACCCCATCATCTCAATGGCGGCGGAGTCTGTCAGGGCGGTGCACTGTTTACACTTGCCGACTTGGCATTGGCTGCCGTGATGAACAGTAGGGGGCAATTGACCTTCGGTATTGAGAACAATATCATGTTTATGGCATCGGCGCGTGTAGGCGATAGACTGCGTGCCGAAGCCCGAGAGTTGGCAGACCATCCGAAGATTCCAACCGTAGAAGCCCGTATTACGAATCAGAATGGACAACTCTTGTGTGTGGTGACAGGTGTGGCTTATCGTAAGAAAGAGGCACTGGTAATGGAATAATCCCTATTCCATAGCTACTCCTTTGCCTTCACTATCTCATATTCCATAACTTTTTTCAATCCCAACACGTTCATATAGTAATCTCGCGTACCTATTATATATACTTGATGGTTCCACAGTTCGGGGTTGTCCTTGAGGTTGAGTTTCTTGCGTATTGATGCTCTGTCGGTCAAACAGACAGGTAGAAAACTGTTTTTGTCAATTGTTTCGTCTGTCTGATTGTCGGTTACAATCGGAGTATCTGACAGTAGGATAGAGGTGCTCGAAGTGAAGGGAGGCCATAGAAGTATGTTGTTTAGACTCTTGTAGGCTGTGCCGACAATGTATGCCTTGACGCAGATTTGATGACCCGCATCTGTCAATTGCGCTTCTGCAACCGTCAATGCGTTCTGCTTGATAGTGGGATCAATGCCCGTTTCTGGTACTATTGTACCGGTAGAGTCGGTTGTTGTTGTGTCACGGTCTTCTTTCGCAGGTGGATCTTCTACCATATCCAACTGCTTTTCACATCCGGTGGAACATATCAGTATTGCCACCAAGAACCATATAATATAGTGCTGCTTCATGGGGCAAAGATAATGAAAATGCCTGAAAATGAGAAAAAAACACGTGAAAATTTGCTCTTTTCTGAAATAAATGCTATATTTGCCACCGATAAGCCTATGTCGGCTGTTGCCGAACTATCTTATCATTCATAGTTAGGGGTTGGTAGCGTCCTGCACCAACCCCATTTTATTGAACCTTCAATGCATATCATGTGGTTCATGTTGCCGTTGAACATGTCGGAAATATATGACGACAGCGTTAAACTTGCAAAATCAGTTTGACATTTCAACTTTTATTCGTAAATTTGCAAGTCATTAGTAAATATCTATCAAATATCTATCAAAAGAATACATAAAACATGGGAATTTTATCTAAAATATTCGGACGTAACACCGATGAACAGCAGAAAACAGGAGGCATGGAAGACTTCATGACTCTCATTCGCGTTTATTTCCAGGCCGTAATGGCAGCAGACTTGGGCATTACCAATCTGGCTGCATTGCCCGATTTACGCGTGTTTAAACAAACACTCCACGTGCCAACTCAAAACAATAAGCTCGGTGTGGGAGAAAAGTCACGCTGCAAGAAAATGCTGAAAGAAATATATGGCATGAGCGATGACTTCACTAAAGAGATAGACCAAAGCATTCGTCGTCGCTGCAAGAAACCGCAGGATGTGCAAACCTATATGATTCAGTTTTCTGCGTTCTCACAAGACTTGATGATGCTTACCGGAAACCTGATGAAGTTCAAACTTCGCTTGCCCGGATTCTTCAAAAAGGCTCTTTATACCATGACCGAAAAGACTATCAATGACATCTTCAATAAAAACGATTATAGTGATGCAGGTGTTCTGAAGTCTATCGTGGCAATCCGTCAATACAACCAGAAACTTGGTTTCTCACAGCGATGGGTAACCGATTTCGTATATCATGTAGTGATGCTTGCTAAAAAAGAAAAGCAGCCAGCACAACAAGAAACGAAATAAAAAAAGTTAAATATATTACAGAAAAGGTTGCACTTTGTATAAAAAATGTTACCTTTGTAGAGATTAAGGGTGTGTCTTTAATGTTTTGCAGCCAAGGTCATGATTGGCATAACCAAACAGCTCAAGGCAAAGAAGACAAAAATAAGTATCAATGACGCCTAACGAGAAAACTATAGCAACGTTTGAAACCCGCATGAGGCAGATGATTCTCCGATTTCAAGAACTGAAAAAGGAGAACAATGACCTATACGCCCAAATCGAAGAGGACGAAAAGCAAATGGAAACGCTGCGACAACAGTTGGATCAAAAGCAGAAAGACTACGAGGCCCTTAAGATGGCACGCATGATCAGTATTACCGATGGCGACTTGCAAAGCGCTAAAGACAGACTGGCGAAGCTCATCAGAGAAGTGAATAAGTGTATTGGAATCCTTAGCGATGAAAACGAATAGAGGAGACCGAACCATGGCAGAAACAAACCGAGACAAGTTACATATCAAGCTGCACGTCTATGACGAGGAAATCGAAGTGGTAATCAACCGCGACGATGAGGAGTTCTATCGCTCGGCAGCAAAGCTCATCACTGAAAGATATAATGCATACGCTGCGGCATACAAAACCCGTAAAAGTGAACACATAATATCTTTGATGACACTTATAGATATAGCACTGCTCTATCAAAAGGAACGCGCCAACCATGACGCAGAGCCTTTCAAGAATATTCTCGATAAGTTGACAGCCGAAGTGGAACATGCACTGAAAGAAAAGTAATATACTGAAACGAGAATATTAATAATATATATCAAATTTAATCTATGGACATATTAGTCATCCTTGCTATCATTGCCGCCCTTCTAATTGGCGGACTCTGTGGCTTTATGATTTTCCGTCATGTCATCAAAGGAAAATATAATGAAATGGTAGAGGCTGCCAATAAGGAAGCCGAAGTTATCAAAGAGAAGAAACTGCTCGAGGTCAAAGAGAAGTTCCTCAATAAGAAAAGCGAACTGGAAAAGGAAGTGCAACAGCGCAACCAGCATATCCAGCAAAGCGAAAATAGACTGAAACAGCGTGAGATCTCGCTCAACCAACGTCAGGAGGAACTGGGTCGCAGAAAGAATGAACTCGACAACCTGCAAACGCGCATTGACAACGAAAAGAAGTTGCTGGTCCTGAAAAACGAAGAACTTGAGAAGATGCAATTGCAGGAGCGTGCTAAGCTGGAAGAACTCTCTGGACTGAGTGCAGACGAAGCAAAGGCCCGATTGGTTGAAGCCATGAAGGATGAAGCTAAGACTGATGCTGCTAGCTATATCAACGAAATTATGGATGAGGCCAAGCTGAACGCCAATGCTCAGGCTAAGAAAATTGTGATACAGACCATTCAGCGAGTGGCAACAGAAACTGCCGTAGAGAATGCTGTTTCTGTATTCCATATCGATAACGACGAAGTGAAAGGACGTATCATCGGACGTGAAGGTCGTAATATCCGTGCACTTGAAGCAGCCTGTGGCGTTGAAATCGTTGTAGACGATACTCCTGAGGCTATCGTTATTTCTGCGTTTGATCCTATCCGCCGTGAAACTTGCCGTTTGGCTCTCCATCAACTTGTCAGCGATGGACGTATCCATCCTGCACGTATTGAAGAGGTTGTGACCAAAGTGAAAAAACAACTGGAGAACGAAATCATCGAAACAGGTAAACGTACGGCTATAGACCTCGGTATTCATGGATTACACCCAGAGTTGATTCGTATCATCGGTAAGATGAAATATCGCTCATCATACGGACAAAACCTATTGCAGCATGCACGCGAAACTGCCAACCTCTGTGCGGTTATGGCTTCCGAACTTGGATTGAATCCTAAGAAAGCTAAACGTGCCGGTCTGCTCCATGATATTGGTAAGGTGCCCGATGAGGAGAGCGAATTGCCACATGCACTCTATGGCGCAAAGATTGCTGAGAAATATAAAGAGAAACCCGATATCTGCAATGCTATCGGTGCTCACCACGACGAGATGGAAATGCAGACTTTGTTGGCTCCTATCGTACAGATCTGTGATGCTATCAGTGGCGCACGTCCAGGCGCTCGACGCGAAATCGTAGAAGCATATATCAAGCGTCTTAACGACCTTGAGGCTATTGCCATGAGTTATCCCGGTGTTACCAAGACCTATGCTATTCAGGCTGGTCGCGAACTGCGTGTCATCGTTGGTGCAGATAAGATGGATGACGCAGAGACCGAGGCACTCAGTGGTGAGATTGCTACCAAGATACAGAATGAGATGACCTATCCCGGACAGGTGAAGATTACTGTCATCCGTGAAACTCGTTCTGTGGCTTACGCCAAATAAAAGCAATTCATAGTATCAAATAACGAAGACTCCTTCTTTACCCAATAGGGAAAGAGGGGGTCTTTGCTGTATATCATGCGGATGTTTGGTGGTTATTCGCTTTTTCTTATTCTTTTTCTTTGTCATACAAAGAATATTTCGTAACTTCGCACCGAAAGATTAAAACACAGAACTATGAAAGGTATCGTATTGGCAGGAGGTAGTGGCACACGTCTCTATCCCATCACAAAGGGAATATCCAAACAACTGATTCCCATTTTCGACAAACCGATGATCTACTATCCTATATCGGCTTTGATGCTGGCAGGCATACGGGAGATTCTTATCATCTCTACTCCTTATGACCTTCCTGGTTTCAAACGATTGCTGGGAACAGGTGAAGACCTCGGAGTACGTTTCGAATATGCAGAACAACCATCGCCGGATGGACTGGCACAGGCCTTTATTATCGGTGAAGAGTTTATTGGCAAAGATAGTGTATGTCTTGTCTTGGGCGATAATATCTTCTATGGTAGTGGATTCACGGGATTGCTCCATCAGAGTGTGAAAAATGCGGAACAAAAAGGACTCGCCACGGTATTTGGCTACTATGTCAACGACCCCGAGCGCTATGGCGTGGCAGAATTTGATGCCGACGGCAATTGCCTCAGCATCGAAGAGAAACCCGCAAAACCCAAATCCAACTATGCCGTGGTGGGGCTCTATTTCTATCCAAACAGCGTGGTGGAAATTGCTAAAAATATCAAGCCAAGTGCACGAGGCGAACTGGAAATAACAACGGTCAACCAACAATATCTGTCACAAAAGACGCTGAAGGTGCAGACATTGCAGCGTGGTTTCGCATGGCTCGACACGGGCACTCACGACTCACTGTCGGAGGCTTCTACCTTTATCGAAGTAATCGAAAAGCGTCAAGGACTGAAAGTGGCCTGTCTGGAAGAGATTGCCTACAAGCATGGTTGGATTACGAAAGAGAAACTTCGTGAGGTGGCTGCTCCAATGGCAAAAAACGAATATGGCAAATACCTCCTGCAACTGGCAGAGAAATAACAGAACACCGTCTCTTGGGAAGGCATTAGTCTTTGCCGGAAAGCGCGGCCATATAAAAAAGCACCGCCCGATGCGTTACACATCGGGCGGTGTCTTATTATCGCAACAAGCCTTGCCAACTCACGGGCTGACCATCTTCCGTTGCTCCTTCTATCGTGACAAAATAGCGTTTCGATGAGTCGGAAGAATAAAAACGCACAATGGCTTCACCAGCATCGTCGGTTTGCAACGAGGGATTCCAATAGAGCGTCGTGCGATAGTCGGGGCGCGTATAGTCGCTCTTATCCGTCTTGGGATACTGTGGCGAATAGAACTCCATATTGTAGCGATAGCCCAACGGGGATATCTTTGCCATGGAGAGCAGGTGTTTGCGCTTTTCTATCTCCGAACCATCTTTAAGGAAAATGAACAACACACCAGGGATTCTGCCACTAGTATCAGCGCGCACACCATACATCGTATTCTGAGGATGGTTCATCGAGAAATATTCTATACTCCGTACATTCTGCGGCAAGATAGCCAATATTTCTTCGTCATCTGTTTCTACCACATTATCCACATATTTTTTTCCAACGATCTGTCCAACACCTCCGATTCTCTTTTGGCCATCTTCACCAAAATAACAATAGATGCCCAACTGGCCGAGGAGTGTTTCCATGGATGCCGCATGCTCAATACGAGGATCATTTGGATAAAGGTTGCGAGGGGCTTCCAGTTGGCCATAGTTCATCGATTTGGGTTTCTTTTTACTTCCTTTCTTCTCAAATTCTGGCAGTTCTACCACGCCATTCCAAGCATACATCTGCTGTTGGTTGCTCTGCTTGACATAGACGGACAAATCATTGCCCGTTTGACAAGCATAGTGAGGCAATCTCACCATAGGGGGGATTTGCTTGTCAACTTGTAGTTCGACCATCTCCGTACTACCACTCTTTTTTGTGCCTTCCAATAGCCATGTTGTGCCTTCGGGACTGTCCACCGTCAGCGAGAAACGACTGCTGTCGCCCAACTCAAACTCATGGCGCACTCCCTCCGCGGGGTTCACCAATAGCAGATGAGGATTCTTTAATTTCGATTTCAACGTGCCTTTCACTCTGCCCGTGATACGTTGTTCGGTCTCTATCGGATAAGGCTGTTGGGGATAGTGGCCACGAAGCATATCGGCAAGGGGATAGACGCCATCGCGACGACTCACAGCCCATTGCGATAGTGTTGGCTGCAACGTGTCGGGCTTCACCACGTCATAGTCGGTCACCGAAACCGAAAAAGTGCCTTTTAATGGGCGGCCTTTCTGATCGGTCAAGGTCAGCGTAGACGCTATGGGCATCTTCTTGCCTTCTGTCATCTGACTTTTCATGCTCACACATATGCTGTCGTGACTGGCAATCTGCGTCTCACAAGAGGCCAAGACCAATTTGTCTTGAGGACGGATCATGGCCACTGTCACTACGCCTGGACGCAAACGACCCATACCGATTCGCAATACACGCGAACCGACATAGGGTGTTTCCACTAAGTTGCCGCCACCATATATCACACAGGTCAACGTGTCAGACTCGCTCACATCCGACATGCGGATCAGCATTTGTCCCTTGCGTTGCATCACTTCCAATAGGGGCGATGATTGCAGGGCTATAGGCGCTTCCACGCACGACACATAGCGGTCATCGCCCGTCTTTTCCGTCACATAGATGGGCTTATAGCAGAAATGATCCGAACCGAAGTTGCGCATCCACTGCGTATAGGCCACCATGGTGTAGCTACCACTCGTCATCGTCTTCGATAGAAACATCGCATTGGCAAACACGCCACTACTGTCACAACGCACTTTCATGCGCTGGACCAATGTGTCGGCATTCTGTTCATAGAGTTCCACATAGATATAGCGCGAGCGTGACACAGGGATGCGAGTGGCGGCATCCAACAGATGAGCACGAAACCATATCGTGTCGCCCACCATATAATAAGGACGGTCTGTGTGCAGATAGATTCGCTCCTGCGGAACCTTTGAGTAATAGTCAAGCAGATGGGACATCACAGAGATGCTGTCATTATCCATCGCACTTGCCTTGAAGCCGCAGGCGCTCAGCAAAATAAATAGAAACAACTTCCTACACATCTTAATTGTATCTATATTCACAATCAGCATTACATTGTTCCCATTGTATTTCTGCATCCGATTATTCTTTTGGCTTAGAGAAGGCTGCTACGCAACGACAGAGGGCATCGGGATTGCCCATGTCATACATCTCACCATCAAGCCGCACACCCATCATGCCATGGTTGCTACGAACGGCCTCAAGAGCTGAGGTGAGCTCTATCTCGCGTGTATGGTCGTTTTCTTCATCGGCTTTTCGAATATCGGCTTCCAACTGATGGAAGACCTCCGGTGTGAGGATATACTGTCCAAACACACTGCAATACTCTTTCTTTCCATCGTTGCCACGCACACCAAGGAACTCTTCGGCATAACTGGCCTTGGGTTTCTCGTTCATTGCCGATACATTGAGAATGGTGTTCTCTTTGTCTTCCCAGATGCCACTGAGTATGCCGTAACGACTAACTTCGGTCAGTGGAACGGAATGGATACTGACCATGAGTCTGTTGTAGCGCTCATATTCCTCGATGAGTTGTAGGGCACAGGGTTTATTGCGATGGCTACGGTAGATCGTGTCACCTAAGAGTAGGAGCACTGGCTCATTGTGTGTGAATTCCACAGCCTGATAAACGGCATGGCCGAAACCGCGCTTTTCTTTTTGATATACGTAGCGCAGTCGCTTACCGATATCAAGAATGCGGTTTTCATATTCTTGTGCTTCGGTATTGAGCTTCGACAGATGTTCTGCAGAAAGCGGTGTTTCGAAGAATTCAGTATAGAGTTTACGTTCCTCCTCTGAGCCCAATACGAGACAAATCTCCTCGATACCGCTCTTCACCAGTTCTTCCAATAGTATCAATATGACGGGGCGCACCATGCCATCGGCACATGGGATAGGGAAGAAATCCTTTTTCAGTCCGCGGGTCGCGGGGTATAGTCGTGTGCCGAAACCTGCCACAGGGATGATAGCGCGACGTACCGTATGTACAGGGTTGATGGTCAACTGGTAGGCACGCATGCCTTCGCTGTTGAGGTAATCAACCAATTTCTTCTGTGATTCCGCATCACGTGCGAGAAATTGCACACTTCCATCGCCGTGTGAACCAACACCCTTTCCACCATATACCAATGGTTGGATGGCAGGATCCCTCAATACTTCATGGAGTTTTGGTGCTTGTAGTGCAGGCGACATGGGCGTGATGTATTCCTCAAACATATTTTCTGTCTCTGTCATCAGTTGGCCCAGTTGCTCCACTTGTCCCTCTGCCATATATTTCACAGCACGTTCTATGATCTTGTGGTTCCATTCTCCTAACGCCCGATGGAGGTTCTGCTCCTTCTCGTTTTGCGCAAATGGATAGGGTTTGTTCAGATCAGAAAGGATGCGGATCGTATCTTTTGCTGCACAAAGGTCTGCAAACACCCAGTGTAGCGTCTTTTTGACATTGAGTGACTGCACTTCTATTTCATCGCCATCGAAGGTCATCAGATTGGGTTTCACACCAAAGGCGCATGCTTGGTCAAGTCGTCCGCAACGTGACGAAGTGCGCTGTTCACCGAGATAGGCGATATTCATTTCGCCCATGGTGTTGAGGTTCAAGTTGTACAGCAGGTTGAAAGCACGTGCAACCAAAACACAAATAGCCGCAGATGACGATAGTCCGCTCTTCATGGGAAGCGTCATATTGGTGATGCGGATGCGTACACCACCTACCTTATACCATTCCAACATGTAGCTGGCTACACCTGCACAGTAGCAGAAAAACGATCCCGATTTAGCAACACGCTTCAGATCTGTCTCTGTCATGCGGCATGAAAAGTCACGCCACGCATCTTTCATTTCAGCGGCATCGCTATGCATTTCGAAGTTGGAAGCCTTCTCCACTTCTGCATAAATTCCTTGTTCGATACCTGTAACAATAGCCATACCCGGAAGGATATCGGCATTCATGGTTCGGTAATGGCCTGCCCAGTCGGTGTGTTCTCCAAAGAGGCACAAACGCCCCGGAACAAATAGTTTCAACATAAATAAGTCTTAGCTTGGTTATATATTCAGCTCACAAAGTTAAAACAAAAGAATGAAAAATCACGAATTTCTGTTAGAATAATTTGGAGTTACTGAGATTTTTCCTTAAATTTGCATCATATAATGGTAATATTGCCAGTAACCCATCTTAAAAAACAATAGGCTTATCGATTAAATTCTACCCTCAAGAAATCAAAACATTTGGACCATGAAGGGATATGCAAACTGCTCCGACGATATGTTGGTGCAAGCCTATATGGAGGGCAAGGATTCTGCTTTCGATGAGTTGTTGGCACGCAATCAGCAGCAATTATTCGATTTTATCTTGGCTTTGACCCGTGATAAGGACAAAGCCGATGACCTCTTTCAAGAAACTTTCATCAGAGCTATCGTGAAGATGAAAGATGGACAATACTTCAATCAAGGTAAGTTTCTATACTGGTTGATGCGTATTGCCCGTAATTTGCTGATTGATGATGTGAGAAAACAAAAGAAAGGACAGGCGGTAAATATCAGCGATGACGAGTTGCTGACGGTCATAGATTGTGGACATCCCTATAAAAGTAGGGAAGATATGCTGGTGGCTGAGGAACTCAGTGGCCACATGCGACAACTGATGGATCTGCTTCCTGATGAACAGCGCGAGGTGGTATTGATGCGTTATTATCAGGGTTTGCAGTTTAAAGACATAGCCGAAATTACCAATGTCAGTATCAATACTTCGCTTGGGCGTATGCGCTATGCCATTCGCAATATGCGCCGTATGGCCAAACGTATTAATTTGATATAGTATCTGATAGTATGATGTGAGGGATGAAACTCCTTTACACCAATACTGATGTTTCATCTTGGTGTAAAGGAGTTGTCGTATGTGCAGGATGATTTAGATCATCTGCTGTTGTTGAACTGCTATTGGTTGTTTAGAGATTGCGCAATTCGTGGATAGTCTGTTCTGGTTGCTTGCTTTTGAATACGTAGCTACCGCTGACAAGAACATCCACACCGGCTTTAACCAAGCGTGGCGCAGTCTCGCCCTGTACTCCACCATCCACTTCGATTAGTGCTTTACTGCCAGTTTGGTCGAGTAATTGGCGCAAGCGCTGTACCTTGACGATGGTGTTTTCAATGAATTTTTGTCCGCCAAATCCAGGATTGACGCTCATCAGCAATACCATATCCACATCTGCTGCAATGTCTTCCAATACGGAAACAGGTGTGGCGGGATTGAGTGTGACACCAGCTTTCATGCCAGCATCGTGTATTTCCTGTACTGTGCGGTGTAAGTGGCGACAGGCTTCTACGTGAACATTCATCATCATAGCGCCAAGTTTAGCGGTTTGCTTGATATACTGTTCCGGATTTACAATCATGTAATGCACATCCAATGGTTTGGTGCACTTTGATGCAACAGCTTCGAGTACAGGAAAGCCGAAGGAGATATTGGGTACAAAAACCCCGTCCATGACATCGAGATGAAGCCAGTCTGCTTCACTTCTGTTGATCATTTCAATATCGCGGTCGAGGTGCAGAAAGTCGGCCGCCAGTAATGATGGAGATACTTTAGTCATCTTGTCAGTTGTTGATTTAAGTTTCAAGTTCAGTTCATCCCCACTACCTTGACAGTCCCATCGCTTTCAACAATGGTCTTGTAGGTACGAGCCACCTGTTTAATGAGCAGGATGGTTGTTTCGCTGGGTTTGTCCGTTTCGTGCTTATTGGCGCTTGACATCGGCTTTTTCCTTATAGTTTTCTATAAGAATAAACGAGGCCTTTGCCGTTTTAGTATATTTTTGAAGTGATTTTTTTACTTATCCCACGTGACACTGATCCAGTTCCTTCATGCCATTCATGAAGTCGCGTGCCATCATGCGCTTCTTTCCTGCCAGTTGAAGTTCCTCGAAACAGAGCCATTCATCAGTAGTAGCCACCAGCAAGCGCTTACCTTCTATGCAGATTGTGCCTGGTTCAGCGGTGGTGGATAGACCGGTTTTGCTTGTTCGATAGACTTTCAACAGCGTCTCTTTACCATCTGGTGTTATCAGATTAGTCCATGCTCCCGGTATAGGACAGAGGCCGCGCACGAAGTCATACACCTGTTTTGCTTTCTGGTTCCAATTGATTTCGCAGTTTTCTTTGAACAGTTTCGGAGCGTCTTTGAGGTCCTTGTCTTCTATCTTTTCGCTTTGTGCCACGGTGGCAGGATGCCCATCTGTAGCCACGATTTGTTCGAGCGTTTCGAGACAGAGTTGTGCGCCGAGGTGCATCAGTCCGTCATAAACATATTCCACATCGGCATCGTCTGGAATGTCGAAAGGCTTGCTCATGATGATACGACCAGTATCAATATCGTGGTCGAGGAAAAATGTTGTCACACCAGTTCGCGTCTCACCATTGATGATGGCCCAGTTGATGGGCGCCGCACCACGGTATTGCGGCAGTAGGGCAGCGTGTACATTGAATGTGCCATATTCGGGCATTGCCCATACCACTTCGGGTAACATGCGGAAAGCCACTACCACCTGGAGGTTGGCATTGTAGCTCTTCAACTGTTCCACGAAGTTCTCGTCTTTCATTTTCTCAGGTTGTAACACCGGTAATCCATGTTCCAATGCATATTTTTTGACGGCAGGTGCTTGGAGTACCGAACCGTGTCTTCCTACGGGTTTATCGGGTTTTGTGACTACAGCCACTACATTATAGTCGTGTTCTACCAGTGCTTGCAGTGTCTCTACGGCAAACTCCGGTGTTCCCATAAATACTATTCTAAGGTCTTCTTTCTTCATCATTGATATGATTGCTACACATTATTAATATATATAGATGCTATTCCTGACTGAAGTCGCGCACCATCTTACGATACATACCGTATATGCGTTTCTGTGAGATATAGCCACGCAGACAGCGGTCAGCGTCAAGTACAGGCAGCCAGTCAGCCTGTGTTCGTTCAAAAGCCTTCATCACATCAGTCATCGGCATGCCATCGGTGAGTACTGCAGCCGGCTTGGTCATGAGTTGACTGGCATGGAAATGGTGATATAGTTCGGTGCGGAACATCACGTGTCGAATGCGTATAATATCTATTTCCCCTAACAGATGTCCTGCAGCGTCAGTAACAGGAAGCACACTCTGCTTAGAGCGACTGATCTTATGTACCATTTGTCCGAGTTCCATATCAGCATCCACCGATTGGTAGTCGCGGTCTATCACGGTTTCCATATTCATCAGTGTGAGCACAGAATGGTCGGTGTGGTGGGTGAGCAACTTACCTTGTCGGGCGAGTCGCATACCATATATACTATGCGGTTCAAAGATGATGATGGTGAGATATGCCGATACCGAAACAATCATCAACGGCATGAAGAGGTTGTATCCACTGGTAATCTCGGCGATGAGGAATGTTCCTGTCAGCGGTGCATGCATCACTCCCGACATGACTCCAGCCATGCCCAATAGTGCAAAGTTCTTCTCAGGCACATATATTCCCACTTGATTCATGTTCCACAAGCGTGAGAAGACGAATCCGGTGAAGCATCCTATGAACAAACTGGGTGCGAAAGTACCACCACAACCGCCGCCTCCATTGGTTGCCGATGTGGCGAACACCTTGGTGAAGAGCACCAGCGATAGATATATCATCAGATATTCCGGATGTCCGTAGAATAGTGAACCGTCGAGAATCTGGTTCCAGTCAGCCTCCGATTTACCGTTGAGCAACAGGTTGATGGCATGGTATCCTTCACCATAGAGTGAAGGAAAGAGGAAGATCAGCGTGCTCAGAACAACGCCACCGATAAGGAGTTTGACGTATGGCTTGTTTTTAAACCGAGCATAAACATCCTCGCAGGCATTCATAGACCGTATGAAATAGAGGCTGACGAGACCGCAGGTGATTCCTAATAGAATAGATGCCGGTACACGTTCCACCGTCCAGTCGTTGTCGAGATGGAAGGTGAATAGTGTTGAGGCACCGCTGAAAATATAGGTGAAGCAGGTTGCTGTCACACACGATACCAATACAGGCAACAGCGAAGCCATGGTCAAATCGATCATCAATACCTCCAGCGTGAATACCAATCCTGCTATCGGCGCCTTAAAGATTCCGGCAATGGCACCAGCAGCACCGCATCCTACGAGCGTCATCAGCGTTTTGTTGTCGAGCCGAAACAGTTGCCCGAGCCTTGAACCGATGGCCGATCCTGTCAAAACAATAGGTGCTTCAGCTCCCACCGAACCACCAAAACCGATGGTGATGGCCGATGCAATGACCGATGACCAAGTGTTGTGAGCTTTCAGTCGCGACTGGTTTGAGGAGATGGCATATAGTATTCGCGTGATACCGTGAGATATATTGTCTTTGACGACATGTCTCACAAAAAGCGAGGTAAGGTAGATGCCGATGACAGGATATACCAGATAGAGCCAGTTGTAACTTGTTGCAGTAAACTTACCCGTCAGCAGTGAGCCTATCAGGTCAATCATACTGTGCAGGATGAAAGCGGCTACAGCAGACAACAGACCCACAAAGAACGCCAGAACGAGTAGAAACATTCTGTCGCTAATGTGTGTTACCCGCCATTCGTGAATGCGGTGTCTCCAGTCTGTGCGTGTCGCTATTTCATGTTGACTCATATCTATTCTCTTGTTTCGGTCTGTTGGTTGAGGGGGTTGCTATTTGCGGATGATGGTCACTTGACCGTCTTCTGTCAGTTTAATGATGCTCGATGGCTTGTGAGGCTTATGCTCCTGTCGGCGGCTCCAGCATACATAATCTACGGCTTCGATAATCTTCGGATCGATGTCTGGGTAGTTTTGTGCAGCAGGTTCACCGCTGATGTTTGCCGATGTAGATACCAGCGCTTTCTGGAATCGGAAGCATAGTTCCTTGGAGAAAGGCTCCTGAGTGATGCGTATGCCGACGGAACCATCTTCGGCAATAAGGTTTTCTGCCAAATTGACCGCACCGTCGAGAATAACGGTAGTAGGTTTATCGCAGCAGTCGAGCAACTGCCATGCCACATCGGGCACTTTGCGGATGTATCGTTGCAGGCGTGCATCACTATCCACGAGGCAGATGAGTGCCTTCGAATCATCACGTTGTTTGATGTCATAAACACGTTTCACCGCTTCGCTGTTGGTAGCATCGCAACCTATTCCCCATACGGTATCGGTGGGGTAGAGTATAACGCCTCCCTTGCGGAGCACTTCCACAGCCTTACGAATATCTTCTTCTCTGGTCATTTGTTGGTATGTTTTTAGAATTCTGAAGTGAAATGGAACTTGATGTTCTCAAAGTCCTGTTGTGCCATAGACAATACATAGCTTGAGTCAGCGAGAAACACATCGCGTCCGTCCTTATCTTTTGCCATATACTGATACTTGCGCTTTTTGAAGTTGTCGAGCTCTGCGGCATTGTCGCTTTCTATCCAACAGGCCTTGTAGAGATGTACGGGTTCCCATCGGCATTTTGCGTTGTACTCGTTTTCCAAACGGTACTGGATGACCTCAAACTGCAGTTGTCCTACCGTACCGATAATCTTTCTGCCGTTAAACTGGTTGACAAACAACTGTGCCACACCTTCGTCCATCAACTGGTCGATACCCTTCTGCAATTGTTTTGACTTCATTGGATCGTCGTTTTCAATGTATTTGAAGAGTTCGGGCGAGAATGATGGCAGTCCGCGGAAGTGGAGCTTTTCACCTTCGGTCAGCGTATCTCCGATTTTGAAGATACCATTGTCTGGCAGACCGACAATGTCTCCAGGCCATGCTTCATCGATAGTACTCTTGCGCTGTGCCATAAACTGTGTGGGACTTGAGAAGCGCAGCGTCTTGCCCTGTCTGACGTGCAAATAAGGCTGGTTGCGCTGGAATTTACCCGAACATACTTTGCAGAAAGCGATACACGAACGGTGGTTGGGGTCGATATTGGCAGTGATTTTGAAGATAAATCCCGTGAATTTAGGTTCGTCGGGCTTTACCATGCGCTCTTCTGCTTTAGTCTCACGAGGACTCGGAGCTATTTCTACAAAGCAGTTGAGCAGTTCCTGTACACCGAAATTGTTGAGTGCCGAACCGAAGAACACAGGTGCTACTTCGGCAGAGCGATAGGTCTCTACGTCAAATTTAGGATATACACCATCTACGAGTTCAAGGTCTTCACGCAGTTTGTCAGCATCGCGTTCACCGACTTTCTCGTCGAGTTCTTTGCTGTTGATGTCTATTTCTACCTTTTCTGTTACTCGCTGTTTGTCGGGAGTGAAGAGGTCGAGCTTCTGTTCGTAGATATTATAAACACCCTTGAACTTTGCACCTTGGTTGATGGGCCATGACAGTGGACGCACTTTGATGCCCAGTTCCTGTTCGAGTTCATCGAGCAGATCGAACGGGTCGCGTCCTTCTCGGTCCATCTTATTGATGAAGATGATAACAGGCGTATTGCGCATGCGACATACGTTCATCAGTTTGCGAGTCTGTGCCTCTACACCTTTAGCGCTATCCACTACGATGATGGCAGAATCCACTGCTGTAAGTGTACGATAGGTATCTTCTGCAAAATCCTGGTGACCCGGTGTGTCGAGGATGTTCACTTTGTATTCAATGTCGCCACCAGCCGGTGTGTAGTCAAATTCCATAACTGATGTAGATACCGAGATACCGCGTTGTTTCTCGATATCCATCCAGTCGGAAGTGGCTGTCTTCTTGATTTTGTTGCTCTTTACAGCACCAGCCACCTGTATCTGTCCACCAAACAAGAGGAATTTCTCCGTCAGCGTTGTCTTACCGGCATCAGGGTGGGAGATGATGGCAAATGTTCTTCTTCTTTCTATTTCTTGATTCATAACTTATCGATACACTGTTTCAAACTGTCTTCCCAATAGGGAATATCTATGTTGTATGTGGTTTTAATCTTTGTCTTGTCGAGCACGCTGTAGTGTGGACGTGGTGCAGCAGAAGGATATTCTGCTGTGTGGAGCGGTCTTACCCGGCAGGTATTGATGCCAGCCAACCGATGGATAGCCTTGGTAAAATCATACCATGAGATGACTCCTTCATTGGAGAAATGGTAGATGCCAGGCTTGATGCCCTGTTCTATAGCAGTCATAATGGTGTTAGCCAAATCGTGTGCATAGGTGGGTGTGCCTATTTGGTCGAACACCACCCCAATGCTGTCTCGCTCCTTTCCCAATCTGATCATCGTCTTGACGAAATTGTTTCCAAAGATGGAATAGAGCCATGCTGTGCGCACTATCATGGTGCGCTTGCAGTATTTCTGCACGTTGATTTCTCCTTCCAGTTTTGTTCTGCCATAGACACTGTTGGGCTTGGTCGTGTCGGTTTCAACGTATGGTGTATGGTTTGTGCCGTCAAACACGTAGTCTGTGGATATCTGAACCATCCATCCGTTGCGTTTCTCTATAGCCTGTGCCAGATATGCAGGAGCAGTGGCATTGAGTGTTGTGCAGAGTTGTTCATCCGTTTCTGCCTTGTCAACGGCAGTATATGCCGCGCAGTTGATGATGCCGTCTATGTGGTGTTCATCCACAAAGTGAGCAATGGCATCGCTATCGGTGATGTCGAGTTCGTCGCGGTCTGTATTATAATAGGTGTGCTGTGGATAGTTATTCTCCAGCAGTTGTATCTCGTTGCCCAACTGTCCGTGGCAACCTGTTACAAGGATGTTCATCTTCCTATTCAAATTGCAGTGGTTCTTCTTTGTCTTTGAGATAATAGTCGTTGAGCATACCAATAAGTGTGCTAATCTCTTGTATGGCATGCTGTGTGTTGGGGGTTATCTCTTTTTTCTGCAACCGCAACATCATCACGCCATATAGCGAGTTGAAGCAAGTCTCTATCTCGTTTTCGTCTTTGCTTGCGCCATGGTTGCGCAACTCTACGATATAGGGTAGCACTTTGTAATATTCGGCGCTGTAGAACGGAAACTTTGTACTACCCAATAGTTGGGTATGTAGCTCCTGCAACATCTGCAGTGTCACCTTGTTGATCTGCAAATGTCCTTTCTCCCGACAACCTTCCGAGTTCATCATCCTGATGAGGTTTCCAAACCAGTCAGCCTCGTCTTCTTTCTGTTCGTCAGTATAGTCGAAGCGCTCGATGTATTCGCGTCGTATGCGGCTCAGCGAGCAGTCGAATGCTCTGATAATGTCTTCCACCTGCCACATATATAGCAGGTACTCTGCTATGTTAGTCTTTCTGAGTTGTTGTGCTATTTGCATAATCTGTCTTATGTGCTAAAAGCGGTAAAGGTTAGTACATGTTCCGAAGAGGAATATGACGGAGAAGATGATGACAATGGCACCGATGATTTGATTAATGATGCGTATGCCACTGGAGTCGAAGATGCCTCGCACCTTGTCTATCAGCCATGTCAGTCCATACCACCAGACGAGTGCCCCACCCACAATGCTTGCAAATCCGACAATCATCTCAAATGGTCTGTCTGGAATGACAAATGCAAATTGTGCGAAGAGACCCATGAATAGAAATATAATCAACGGATTGGAGAAAGTGACGAGAAATGCCGTGATGGCATTGTGTGTCATCGATCCGCGTTGTTTACCTGATTGATGGATGTTTTTGGTAGGGTCTGATCTCCATGTGTAGATACCAAACGACAGTAGAATGATGCTGCCAATGATCTGCAGATAGAATTTATTCGTGTCGTTATTGATGATGTCCATGACAAAAGCCATGCCAAAGCCAGTGATGGCAGCATAGATGATGTCGCTCACTGCGGCACCCACTCCTGTGATGAATCCATACCATCGGCCTTTGTTCAGTGTGCGTTGCACACATAGTACGCCTACAGGTCCCATAGGAGCTGAGGCAATCATGCCGATTAGCATTCCCTTGAATACCAAATCGACTATATTTATATGTATTGGAAACGGCATATCAAGTGCAAAGATACAAAGAATGTGTGTATCTCGTACATTTCTTTGGAAAAAACTTTGTTTATTCGATGTTTTTTTCATAACTTTGCCACTTGAAATTCGAAAATCAATAACTTAAAATACAATTTTATCAACTTATGAGTGAACAGCAAGGCATCAAACCATATGTCATAGGACTCGATCTCGGAGGCACCAATTCTGTCTTTGGAATTGTAGATTCACGTGGTGACATTAAAACCCAAACAGCCATTAAGACTGGCGGATATACTTCTGCAGAAGATTATGTTAAGGCTTCAGTCGAAGCACTTCTCCCTATTATTGACCAAGTAGGAGGTATTGAGAAAATTAAAGCCATGGGTGTTGGTGCACCCAACGGCAATTTCTATAGAGGAACCATAGAGTTTGCCCCCAATCTGCCATGGGCACACGATGGCATTGTGCCTTTGGCACAGATGTTCAGCGATGCACTCGGCATTCCTGTTGGCTTGACCAACGATGCCAATGCTGCCGCATTGGGTGAAATGGTATATGGTGTGGCACGCGGCATGAAGAATTTTATCGTCATCACCCTTGGTACCGGAGTTGGTTCGGGTGTGGTTGTCAATGGACAGCTGCTCTACGGTCACGATGGATTTGCCGGTGAGTTAGGCCATGTCACCATGGTTCGTGGTGGTGAAGGTCGCATTTGCGGTTGCGGTCGCACTGGATGTTTGGAGGCTTATTGCTCTGCCACAGGTGTGGCACGTACTGCCCGCGAGATGCTTGAGAAGACCGATCGTCCCTCATTGCTCCGCGAGATGGATGCCGAAAAGATTACTTCGCTCGACGTAAGCATTGCAGCAGGCAAGGGTGACGAACTGGCTAAAGAGATTTTCGACTTCACTGGTACGATGCTTGGTGAAGCCTGTGCCGACTTCGCTGCATTCTCTTCTCCTGAGGCATTCATCTTCTTTGGTGGTCTGGTGAAAGCTGGTAAGCTCATCATGGATCCTATCAAAGCGGCATATGACAACCATGTGATGAACATTTTCAAGGGTAAGGCCCAGTTCTTGGTGAGCGGTCTCGACGGCGCTTCGGCTGCTGTTCTTGGTGCGTCAGCCATCGGTTGGGAAATCTAATCCCTCATCCATCAGATAGTAACGCAAACTATTATCATAATTGCCACAGTTGCCAGCATTGTGCAACTGTGGTATTTTTTTTGCTGTTTTGTTTGGTGGTTCCGTGGAATTATACTATCTTTGCAACGTCAAGGTACGCATAACAGCGTTTAAAAGGGAATGTGAGTGAGAATCTCCTACTGTCCCGCAGCTGTGAGTTCCCTTAGCACATTCCAAGCAAAACAATCCACTGCCCTTTATGGCGGGAAGGAGTTTGGAGTGGGAACAAAGTCAGAAGACCTGCCTCGATGTTAATATGCGCATCGCTCTCGATGTAAGGGCGACCGTGCGACAATACTGATTAAGACCAAAAAGCACAAGAGGGCCACTATGTGGTTGCTCTTAGTCATAGTTATACATGTATAAGTATTTTGATGTAAGTTTATTTCGTTTGTAGAAAGTCCAGCCGTGATGGCTGGGCTTTTCTGATTTCTTGCGACCGCCACAGCCCATGTTTTGATGATTTATCTAACGTAGTTTTGTTGTCCGTGTAACATATTGATTTTCAAAAGGTAATATCCATAGCTCGGCAAATCAAATTGTTTTCCTCGGCAAATCAAATTGTTTTCCTCGGCAAATCAAATTGTTTTCCTCACCAAATCAAATTGTTTTCCTCACCAAATCAAATTGTTTTCCTCACCAAATTCATTGAAATTGCTCACCAAATTCATTGAGATTGCTCACCAAATTCATTGAGATTGCTGAGCAAATTCATTGATTTTACTGATCCATGTACCTTGCGAACGGATGCAATGTAATGATACATTGTGTGTTATGCGGCTTTGTGAAAGGATGTGGAAAATAGAATTTTGATGGTGTGAGAAACCAAGTGGCGGCTTTCTGCAGATAGATACGCTGCGAAAGCATAGGGAGAGTGATGGAGCAGAAAGCTGTTTGTAGGCTGTGCGTGCGTCATGCATAGCTGTGCATGCCACCAAGGAAATAGTTGACACCGAAGTAGGTCATCAACACCGAGAAGAATGCGATGAGCATATAAAGATGGTATGCCACAGGTCGATGGGGCGCAAAGAAAGTGGTGCGGTGTAGTGGAACGGCATAAACGAGCAGGGTGATGAGTGCCCAAACCTCTTTCGGGTCCCAGCTCCAATACTTTCCCCACGACACGTTGGCCCATACCGCACCGAGGAATATGCCGCCTGCCAACAGAAAAACGGCTGGATATAGCATCAGTTGCGACAGTACGGTGAGCAGTTCCTCGTGGGTGGTATGACCACGATGGTGGGCTATCAGTGCCACTATGCCACTCATCATGGTAAAAGCCAAAAGTGCATAAGCCATCATGACGAGGCTGACGTGGATGGTGAGCAATGGCGACTGGAGTACGGGCATGAGTGATGTGATCTGCGGATTCATCTCGCTCAGATGGGCTACCAGTAGGGTGAAGCCCGACAGCAGCAGGGCAAACGGAACGATAATAGATAGGCGGCGATGGAGCATCACACCGACGGTTTGCAGCGCAAGAGCGAGAAAAAGCATGGTTTCAAAGCCGTTGCCCAAGGGGATGCGACCGCTGATGTACCAGCGCAAAGCATAGCCTGCCACCAATACCAACCACGATAGTCCTCCCAAGAGGCAGACCGTTTGCCATAAGCAATGGCGGAAACGAAACGCAGGGATGAGCAACAGGCAGAATGCCAATATGCCCAAGGTGAGATTGGTCATAAACAGCAGACTGACAAAGGGTATGCGGTTGTAATATATTTCTGCCACGAGGCGGTGCTGATCGATAGCCACACCACTTGCCGGACGCAACAGTTCACCTTCGGTGAGCATCAGTATGATGCCCACTTTCTCGTCGAGCTCTCTGACAGCCTTAGTTTCCCCACTGCTGGCAATGAGCTGTTGCAGTCGATACTGACCTGTATTGTCGAAGAGATCGGCAAGGCGGGCATATTTACCGTCGATGCCCAACTGTTGGCGCAACTTGCTGTCTTTCACCAAGAGCATTGGTTCGTCAGACCAAGTCTCAGGACGCTGCATCCAACCATATACCACTTGTTCGGCAGTAAGCCCTTTATAGGAGGTGCGCCCATAGAGTTTAAGTAGGAAATCGCGTGCCAGCGTGTTGAGTGGTGCTATTCGGTCGTTATAGACCACCGGCATTTCAGCCAACCGATTGGCTCGTTCTGCCGTGATAGTAGGCACACTTCGGGCATGTACAGACATGGAGCAAACTATCAGCAGCATGAGTGTAGCACCTTGGCGCAACAGGGGTGACCGCAGCAAGCGACCGAATGTTTCGCGCCGATCGATGAGCAACCAGACCATCGATAATGCCAGCAATACATAGCCGCCATAGCTGATGGGAGTGCCCCACGGGTCGTAGTTGACTGTAAGTACAGAACCTTGACGGTCAGGGTCAAACGATGTTTGATAGAAACGATAGCCCTCCACCTCAAGAATATGGTTCATCGAGATGATGGCTTCATGATGTTGACGGTCTGCCGTAACGTAGGTTACCTGACTCTGAAAGTCTTGTGGCGCCTCTGTACCAGGATAGCAAACTACGGAGAAACCTTGTAGTGTCATCTGCTGAAAAGGCAATGGTGCCGACAACTGTGAGTCTTTGATGGTGTAGCAATCTGCCGGTTGGCCTTTGCGCAAATGGAGTGTGCCCTCGCTACTGGTCAGCCATGAGGCGGCAGCCCCTGCCAGTATCAGCAACAGTGCAGCATGAAGCAACATCACGCCCAGTCGCCGCCAGAGGCGCATGCGCCATATTGCCGCCATGCCCCCCAATACCATCAATGCCCAAAGGGCAAAGAACCATGAGGTGTGATAGACATGTGTGGCAGCATACGAAGCCCCATGGCGTTGCTCCACGAAGGTGGCAACAGCCATGGTGGCTATGAGTATGGTCATAAGCAGCGTGAGAACGATGCGGAGATGCTTCATCTGTGGATGTTGTAGCGTAAATTTTACAATGTTATCAGAATGGGTTGTACTGCGGATGGTGAGTCTTGCGCACTGCCATGCACTCCATTTCAATCAGCCAACCCGGTCGGCATACTGGTGCATGGACTATCACGTAGGGATGTCCAGGGAAGCGTTCGGCAAACAACTGACTGACTACAGCATAGTCGGCAGTGTCGCGCAGATAGACCACCATCATGCCTACGTCCTCCATGGTGCAGTCGGCTTCAGCCAACAGCGCTTCTACATTCTCCCACATGCGGTGGGTCTGACGGCGAATGTCCTTGGGATAGACAATCTGCCCCTTGTTGTCGATACTGGCAGTGCCCGATATAAACACTTGTCGGCGGTCGCCATAATCGACCATGGTGCCTCGCTCAAAGCTCACACCATACTCGCTGGTGCGGTTCAGGTGGGTAGGAGCATAGAGATATGCCACTTGCTCTTTCTCAATACCAGCCACGGCATAGGTGTCCAACTGTGCCAGCACGTTAGGGTCTGCCTGTCTGCCACCAATGCCGGTAGAGGCTATGAAGTGGGTCTTGGCAGTAAGTCCTTGGGTGAAGAAGAACTGGTTTCTCGCACGCACCACACCGCCATAGTTCAAATCCACATCGTTGACAAAAAACCAAGTGCGTATGCAGTTGTCTTTCAGCGTGCATCCCTCCTCAATGAGTTGCAGGTTGTATTCGTTGAAAAGCAGGCGAGTCTGATATTCAGAGTTGGTTGCCATGTTGTGGGCACTGCCGTTCCAAAGGTGACGGTAAGCACCGTGGCGCACCTCATAGAGGCCACTTTGACCTATTCCGGTCTGTACGTCGGTCATCAGATAAACCCACAGTGCCACCTTGGTGCCGTCGAGCGGAGCCTGTTGGATGATACTTTTGGCACAATCGGTCATATCGGCGGCAGCCACTTCATCTTCCTGATTGGCAGAGTCGCTTAGGAAATAGCGCTTGAAGATGCAGCGTGCACCATGCAAAGTATTTTCTACCAGCGTGGAATAGGCATCCATGATGGCTTGCAACTGCTGTGGAAAATCCATAGTGGCATCATCGACATGGATCATGGCATGGTATTCTTTCACTGCCGTGTCATTGTCGAAACAGAAGATGTCGGCATGTGCCTTTTCGTATTGTATCGTGTTCAGTCTATTCATATCTTTCTTTTATGTTATTGCTCTGCACCTCCGTCAATCCAACTGTCGATAAGGGGCAGGATAAGTTCTGCGTTCTTTTCCGACACAAGGTCGAAGTGGTTCATAGAGATACCCTCTACATGTTCGTTGTGTAGCACCATGTGGAGCACACTCTCTGCGGCATTGCCAGGCGCTACGAGTTGGTGACCTTCCACTTTTCTGGATGCCACACCTACCAGTGCTGCATACGATTTGCCTGCCGTAAGGTTGAGGCCTGCTGCGGCATGGTTGCTTGCGCCGTGGCAGTTGGCACAGGTTGTGTTGAGGTATCCCTGCTGTATAGCATTGAGCATACTGGCATCTACGGTGCCCAACTCCAGTCGGATGGTGTCGCGCACACCTTCGGTTGCCACTTCGCTAAACGTCACTACATTGCGGCGCAGACGGTCGAGCACACAGAGGCGAACACTCGTCACCTGGTCGGGAATATTGTTCAGCGTCATGGTCACCTGTCCGTCGGCATTGGCCTGAACGGCTTTAGAGATGCTGGCATAGTCATCGCCATCGGCAAAGCCTGCCAGTGACACGGTGTAATTATCGGTCCAATGGTCCAAACCAGTAATGGTTGCCGTGAGTCGGGCAGATCGTCCGGTGGTGTCAACAGCCACTTCATTATAGATGCGTCTGTCGTCGCAGGCTGCCAACAGCAGTACAGCGATGGTAGCAAATGCGAAGATACGGATTTTCATTGACTTATACAAATATTTCATCATTAAAAAGCAAATTGCATCATGATACATGCGGTATGGGTCGCAATGCCGAGGTCATCGAGGTCGCGGTCTAATTGTGTGGCATGTCCGGTACGACCGATATACTGATACATGGCAGACAGTTTCAGATTGGTGTTAGGTACAAAATAGTTGACCACGGCTGCCGGCATGTTGAGAAAACCGTCTTTCGAAGATCCGTTGCGGTCCATGAAGTCGTAACGCACACCCAACTGCCATTGTGGAGCTACGAAATAGCCTGCTTGTGCATATCCTCCCCAGAAGTCATAAGTCTTGTCTATCTTCTGACGGTCGGTGAATCCAACATGCATATAGTAGGCTTCGGCAGCAAAATACCATTTGTTTTTCAGCCAGGCAAACTCCAAACCGGCGCGGAAGTCGTTGGTACTCTCGTTTTCTGCCTCGTTGTTGTAGTTGGCGCTGATGCCGATAAGCATCTTGTCGAGATGTTGCATCTTGGCATTACCCTGTGTCATGGGCATCGGACCATTAGGCATATAGGTCAAACGACCAGCGTAGAGCAGTGAAGGCAAATGGTTGTCGTCGCTGAAACCTTTGGTGGCACTGTTGACAGATGAACCTGTTCCGTTGAAAAGTCCTGCTTCATAGCCAAACTTATTGTTGATGACACCATGCACCTCAAAGCCCAAGTCGAATCCGGTGCCTATGCTTGGGGTGACGGCATTGAGGGAGTAGGGCAGGATGCTGCTTGCAGTCAGCGAAGTGGGAACCTGTGGAAACAATGTCTCGCCAAGTGTGGTGAGGTAGGCATGTGTGAAGGGTGTCTTGAATTTACCAGCGCGGAAACGCAAGGCAGGACTAACGGCATAGTCAATCCATGCCTGTTGCAACACATTGCCACCCGATGCTGCGGCATTGATACTGATGTTGTAATCGATCTTACCGAATGCCTTACCGGTGAAACCGATGATGGCATAGGGAATGGCAAAGCCACTGTTGGCAATGTTATCTTGATTATAGGCTTTGTCAAGTCCCTCGTCGTCGTAGTATTTCATGTTGAGCGTACTCTGCACATACATATAGGGCTTGAACACGAAATTGCCATCCTTAGACTGAAGGGTGAAGCCACGGTCGTCGGCAATGGGCAGCACGCCGTTCTCCATATCCATTTTGCCAGTGGTGTTGTCGGCACTCTCGGTGTTGGCGTTGGCAGCAAGTTCGCTGTTGTTTTCTATCTTTTCTGTCTCGGCAAAAGCACCTGCTGAGAGCAGAGAGGCCATAATGATGGCCATGATTCTGTTGTATTTCATTGGTTGTATTTGTTGGGTTTTACCTGATTGTTGTTGGATGATACGTCTGACAAGTTGCTTGAATTATAGCGACCAAAGGAATTGTATCAGCTGGTTGCGCTGTTGTTTGGTCATGTTCTTAAACTTGTTTTTGGAGGCTTCGCCCTCGCCCCCGTGCCACATAATGGCTTCGGTGAAGTTGCGGGCCCGGCCATCGTGCAGAAAATAGGTGTGTCCGTTTACCTTCTTCTGCAGACCGATACCCCACAGCGGGGTGGTGCGCCATTCGTTTCCACGAGCCAGACCACTCACAAAATTATCGTTCAAACCTACGCCCATGATTTCTGAACCCATGTCGTGGAGTAGATAATCGGAGTAGGGGTGTATGGTTTGTCCTCCAAGCCAAGGCAATGTAGTGCCTGCCAGCAAGGTGGTGCCGCGCTTTTTGGTATGCAGCGTAGTGACGTGGCACAGGTGGCAGCCTGCCTGATAAAAGAGCTTCTGACCTTCAACGACGTCGGGATCGTTGACATTGCGACGGGCAGGAACAGAAAGTGACTGCATGTAAAGATCGACATCTTCCATCTGTTCGGTGGTGCAGTCCAGTTGTTGATAGGACAATCCCATCATCGAACCATCCTTCATCTGTGACTGTCCTTCACAGATTTCCTCAGGATAGCGGCTGTTGGTGAGGCCCATGTCGCTCGAAAAGCCCAGTTCGACGGTCAAATCGGCATGTTGCGCCTTGTTGCCGGAAAGTCCCAGTTGGCGCACACCACGCTCGGTGATGTAGTTGCAGCGACCGCTGATGCCCCATTCGGGATAGTTGCTCTTGCGTGCCAATGCCTCTATTTCGTTGGGATCGAGTGCCATCATCTGGCCCATACCTACGTGGCGAAGTGGAACACGAACGGTGCAGAAGAGATCCTCAGGACGGATACTGTCGGCATACCATTCGGTGATATGCCATTTAGGAACGCAGAGCGTGTATTTTTCACCGTCTGGAAAGGAGTATGTCATCGAGTCAATAGTCACTTTTAGTTTGCCTTCAGGCTTCACACCATAGATGGCTTGGTCGTGAATGACGCGGCCATAGTTGGGAAAGAATGTTCCGTTGCGGCGAGTGATGTAGATCAGCGATGAGGTAAAACCGTACTGTCCGGATCCGTCATCGCTTCCATTTTTGAAGTTTGTCCAATAGGTTGGTTCCGTGCGACCGGCATTACGGTGGCAACTGCCACAAGAGTAGCCTGCATAGACAGGGCCGAGACCGCCGCCATAGCCATTCTCGTTGGCAGATTTGACATTGTCGTAGAGTTGGTCGCCAGAGCTGAATCGCGAACTATAAGCCCCTGATAGCCATCTTGCGCCTTGGTCGTAGGCCACCGATGAACTATAGAAACCGGTGGAAGTGCCTGCTGATAGTTCGTAGCCAGTGGGCACATCGATGTCGGTCACATCGAGTTTTTCATCGTCGGTGCAGCTACCAAGCATGGCCAGAGCGGTCAACAGCAAAGGGAAATGCAGCCATTTATTCATGTTTAGTATGTTTCTTTTTGTTTGCCACGATAGCGAAGGCGAGGAAATGGTGACTTTCCTGCCTTCGCCATGTGTGGATAATATGGTTCTTGTGTTAGCAATTTTATTTCACGGTGCGTGCTTTACCATCTTTGAAGATGAGGAATTCCAATGTGTGGAAACCGCGGAGGCTCTGTGCTGATTCTATCTTGTCGTCGCTCTCGCCTTCTTTCCAGTTGAGGTTAGAGAAGTCTTGCGATTTCAGAATCTGTACAATCTGTGACTGGTCGAGAGGCCAGCTGTCCATGTTGGGGTCAAGGCCAAGCTCATCAACAGGACCGAAAAGGAAGGCCTCACTCTGTTCCCAAGGAGCACGAGCATCGAGCCATGCCTGAGCACAAGCAGAGAAATTAGCATTTGAAGGACTGGCCTTAAAAGCACGAACTGCGGTGTCGAGGGCTGCATTCTTTTCTGCCAATTCCTTATAGGTGGGCAGTACTACAGCATCAACATACTGTTTGACGATGGGATCAAGAGTGGCATCGTCGTTGATGTTGGCATCGAAATAAGGTTTGAGCTCCTGTTCGATGAAGTTTACGAGGTCAGCGCAAGCATTCATAGCAGCTACAGTTTCAGTGGTGTTGATATTGTTGCGGAATGGCTGTGGAATAGCATAGATAGCATCGGCTGCTGCGGCAATCTTCTCTTTGGCTTCGGTATCGAGTGTAGCATTCTTCTTGGCGAGTACTGACGACAGAGAATTGCTGTTGATGCTACCGTCACGTGAACCAAAATAAGCATTGCGAATAGAGTAGATGTTGTTGCGATAGTCGTCGCGAGAATGCCAGCTGTACCATGATTCTACGGCATAGAGCGCTTCGGTTTTGTTGCCAGCTGTGTATTTGCTGTATGGGTCGCCAATCTTGGTATCGCCAACCTCACCTGCTATCTCGATACATCCTTCGAGAATCTGATCCACACAGTCGATGGCTGACTTATATTCTGTGGTGTTATGGTTCTTGAAGGTGTTGGCATAGCCATTGTTCCATTGGTTGTAAAGGGTGTTGGCATCCTCTTTCAGCAGGTTGGATACTGTTACCATGTAGTTTGCCCATTGCTCGGCATAAGCAGAACTGTAGTCAAGATCTGATGCCTGACTGGGGTCGATAATTGGATTGTTGTCGTCGTTCTTGTCATTGCCACAGCTGACAACAGTGGCGGAGAGTGTGCATACTGATACCATCAGCAGTGCGTACTTAAAAATCTTTTTCTTCATGAGTCTGTATTGTTTTATTGCTTATAATTTGTTTGTTGGTTATTTCTTAGCGAACCACAGCATGTATGCCACACCGATACGCAGTTCGTTTTCGCTATTGTATTGGCTCGTGCCAAACATCTTGGAGGTGCCTATCTGACGAGTGGTGTAGTCGGCTTTGACTACCAAGTTGGGTAATGGACGCCAGTTGGCACCGATACTCCATAGGCTGACTTGGCATCGCTTATCGGCAATCAAACCTGATTCACATTTCTCTTGTGGGTTATAATAGTTGTAGTGCACGAAAGGATAGATGACGGGGAAGTGGGATACACCGGGGAAAAACGATTTGAGGTTCACACCTACTTCGGCGCTCCAATCTACTGCGCGCTTGGCAACAGGTCCCATACGACTGTAAGGCGACTTGTTGGAGTAGTATTTGTTGGCGGCAGTGAGTCCTGTGGTCTCAGTGATATTACCAGAAAGGTAGTTGGCACGTGCGGTTACATAACGGTTGCTGTACTGTGCATCAAAGGAGTAGAGCAGTACGTTGATGTCGCCCATGTTGGCATAGGTAATGAGTTTGTCGGCGTTTTTGCCTGCGTTGGGATTGTAGAACATAGATGCTCCGACTCGCAAACCGGGTATTCCGCGCCAATCCAGACGTAGCGTATAGGCAGGAGCAGTGAAATTGTCGGTTTCAAGAAATCCTTGTTTTCCGCCTTGTATCCAGTTGTATGAGTCGAAACCATTGGGGTTCAGACCTGCTGTTACCAGTGCTTGATAATCGAAGGTGGCAGATCCTTTGCCTACTGTACCGAATAGTTCTACACCAGTCTCGTGCCAGGTAGAAGCCATAATCGTGGTGGCACCCTCTGGTCGTGCGGCTGTAAAGAAGTTCAAAGGTTCGTGATGGGCATTGGTAAGTCCTACGGGAATGATGAGATGTCCTACGCGAACATTGAATTGTGGAGCGATGAGTCGGGTGATGTGGAATTGTTCTAGGGCAACTTCGCCACCTTTTTCCATTTCTGTTTCATATTCGCCATTCTCACTGCCTGACTGTGCTTCCATCTCTACGGCAGAACCTGTTCCACCTGCTTCGAATTCTATTTCGGCAGAAAGAATCCATTTGGGAGTAATCTTATATTCGCCTTGAAGGATGAAGCGAGGAATGGAAATCTCGTTGTGGTTGATCTTTGTATTGCCTACGCTATTGCCATAGAAGCGGTTCAATCCGTAATCTTTGAAGGTGGCAAGCATCTCACCGTAGCTTCCGATGCGCCATTTTTCATAGTCGTTGCTGTTACTCTTTTTGGGTTGAGCGGCTTTTGGCGCTGTCTCATTGCTTGTTGTTGCATCCTGAATTAGGGCATCGTTGTTGTCTTGTGAACCGATGGCCATTGCGGAAGTAGCGGTCAACAGGCCAGCTGCCATCATCAGAAATTGTCTCTTGTTCATGTCTTTGCGTCTTGTATCGTTTATTTTTCGGCTGCAAAGGTACGGTGCTTTGATGAGGCGTGCAATACTCAAAAAATGTGAAATAGTGTAACGAATACCTTATTGGGGATACTCAATCGTGGTGATATAAAACAGTTTCAAAGATTTTCTTTTTGCTCTATTTTGTTTTGTATAATGCACTCTTTTTGATAACTTTGCACGCTGAAATCAAACGTTACTATGGGAAGAAACAAATATTCGGCTGATGAAATCAAACAGATAGCCAAACTGCTTCGCCTGAAAAATGCAAGCAATAGGGCTGGACAGAAACAAGTACGTCACGACTTGCGCACGCAGTTTGAATTTAATATCTCTGACTTTAATGAGCCTGGAAAGGCTTTCGGTGAGGAAGAACTCCATGAGGCAGTGCGTCGTGGCGCTATTCAGATACTTGATGATGCTACCATTGAAGCGATGAAAGCCAAACGGGCACGTGATAAAGCGCGCGATGAGGCGGCCCGCCAGCAAGAAGCACTTGACAAAGGAGAACAGACCGACTGGCAGGAAGCATTGCGCGAATGGAAAGAATGGGAAAATCAGAACGATACCCAAAAATAGGTATTGTGGTTGGAAAGTATTGTCGGTTTGTCTGAAAATGACTACTTTTGCAGCGTATTAATATATATAATAGGTAAGCAACAATGAAAACTCTGAAAATGTATGAAGCAAGCGATAAGATGGTGACGCTTATGCGCGATAACTATCATCTATTGCAGACCTTGGAGAGCTTTGGCATTCATCTCGGATTTGGAGATAAGACTGTAAAAGAGATGTGTGAGGAGAATAATGTGGATACTTATACCTTTCTCGCTGTAGTTAATTACACCATTAACGGACATACGGACTTCAATGACGATGCACAGCTCGACGTACGTACACTGTTGCATTATCTGGAAGCGAGTCATACTTATTTTCTTGACTACCAATTGCCAACTATACGCAAGAAACTGGGTGACTGTCTGGACAGCGATAATGCCCTCGGACAACTGATCATGAAGTTCTTTGATGACTATGCCAGAGAAATTCAACGTCATATGCGATATGAGGAAAAAACTTTGTTCCCTTATGTGGAGGCATTGCTCAATGGTGAGGCAAAGAAAAACTATAATGTTGATACCTTCTCCAAACACCATGAATCGACAGACAGAGTGCTAATAGAACTCAAACTGATGGTGATTAAATATCTGCCTTCAGACGGCAAAACCAACAATAGACTCATGGCGGCGCTATACGACATCTATAACAATGAAGAGTGGTTGCGCAATCACGCTAACGTGGAAGACCATATTTTTACTCCTGCCATACGCAGATTGGAGAACCAACTGAAGCAAGATAAGGTGACGCGAAATATCTCTACGATGGTCAATAAAAGCGGCAATGATAATAATGACATGCTATCAGACCGTGAACGGGAAGTGATAGTTTCATTGGTTCAAGGCATGGCGAACAAGGAAATCGCCGATCATCTCTGTATCTCGGTCAATACGGTCATTACCCATCGAAGGAATATTGCTCGCAAACTGCAGATTCATTCGCCTGCAGGACTTACTGTTTATGCCATTGTCAATGGCTTGGTGGATATTTCAAGTGTAAAACTATAGCCGATCAGATACGGTTGATATCCACATAACCGTTCATCACGGCATAGATGGTGAGTGCGCTGACACTCTTGATATTGAGTTTCTCCATAATGTTACGGCGGTGGGTGATGACGGTAGAGAGGCCTATATGTAGTTGGTTGGCAATCTCTTTGTTGATGTGACCTTCTACAATCAGTATCATCACCTCTATTTCACGATCACTCAATATTCGAGAATTTGATTCCCCCTGCATATTGGGTAAGTTGCGTCCGCCCTTGTGGGCATGTTGTTCCATCGCAAGCAATTGCTTGACAAGGTGTTCTTCTGGTTGGTTAACACACAATGAATGAAAGCCTGATAAACCTGATGCTTCTTCGTTCTGCAGCGTCAGCACGATAGTTTTACGCTGGCGTTCCATGAAAAACGAACGATGGCGCAATACCACGCTGATATCTACAAAATAGTGGAAATAACTATCAGGACGATTGGCTTCCAGTTCTGCAAGTGTGCCGTAGGTATCTACTTCCATGATGGGCATTACGTCTTGGAGAATATGGCGAAGCCCCAATGCTGCAAGTGCATTAGGATCGATGATGGCAATGCGTGGTTTGGGCATGACTGCCCCCTGTTGTGTATTGTGTCTGTCCATTGTGTTTCTGAAAACTTCCGCAAAGGTAAAATGAATAATTGGTTCTACCAAATTTTTTTAAACGAATCTGTTTGATGGATATACCATACAGACTGTTAGACTGCTGAGAATATAGCATGTACTTGCTTTAATAGGTGTTCGGTCGATGTTCGATAAACGCTGAAATAAGCCATCGAACACCACCGGTAAGGCTATGTCATACAAAGGTTTAAAGTCAAGTGGTGTTCGAGTGTTCGATAATAATTGAAAACAGAAATTTATGTATGCTATCATACCCTCGTTTGGAGTATGATGAACCTTCCTGTTAAACCACTGATAGAGGCTGAAAGACACACGGGAAAACAAAAGCAGGACTTCCCAAACGAGAAATCCTGCTGATGATATCATGTCTTTGCTTATCTACGAAAGGAAACCAAGCAAGGCACCGGCAGCAACAGCCGAACCGATTACACCGGCTACATTCGGACCCATGGCGTGCATGAGAAGGAAGTTGTGACGGTCGTATTCCAATCCGAGGTTGTTGGAAATACGTGCTGCCATAGGTACGGCACTTACACCAGCGTTTCCAATCAGTGGATTCAACTTCTTATCCTTTGGCAAGAAGAGGTTCATAATCTTCACGAAACATACACCGCTCATAGTGGCGATGATGAATGCACCAGCACCGATAGCGAAGATATAGATGGTGTTTATAGTCAGGAACTCTGATGCCTGAGTAGAACAACCTACGGTCAAACCAAGGAGCATTACCACGATGTCGTTCAGAGCAGCACCAGCTGTCTTTGCCAAACGAGTGGTCTTGCCCGATTCTTTCAGCAGATTACCGAAGAAGAGCATACCCAAAAGAGGAAGGCCTGAAGGCACGATGAATGTGGTGAGAAGCAATCCAACGATTGGGAACAGAATACGCTCGGTCTGACTTACCTGACGCGCTGGTTTCATCTTGATGACGCGCTCCTTTTTGGTGGTAAGCAGACGCATCAATGGTGGCTGAATCAGTGGAACAAGAGCCATGTAGGAGTAAGCACAAACGGCAATGGCACCCATGAGGTTGGGAGACAATTTTGATGAAAGGAAGATGGCTGTAGGACCATCGGCACCACCAATGATAGCAATACCAGCAGCCTGGTTTGGCTCGAAACCCAATAGCAAAGCGAACATATATGCACCGAAGATACCAAACTGTGCTGCGGCTCCAATGAGCATCAGTTTAGGATTGGCCAACAGGGCAGAGAAGTCTGTCATGGCACCAATGCCAAGAAAGATAAGTGGCGGATACCATCCCTGGCGGACACCTTGATAGAAGATGTTCAGCACAGAGTTGTCTTCATAAAGTCCAATCTCCAGTCCGGCATCAGCACGGAAGGGAATATTGCCCAGAATGATGCCTAATCCAATGGGGACAAGCAATAGGGGCTCGAAGTCCTTCTTGATGGCAAGCCAGATGAAAAGGGCTCCGACTGCTATCATGATGAGGTTTCCAGCCGTAGCATTGGCAAAACCAGTGTAGGTCAGAAACTCATTGAAGTTTTCTGCTATGAAATGTAAGAAATCCATAATCTTGCGTGTTTATCACATTTTTTATTTATCGATTAACCGATGGTCAGCAGTGCGCTACCTTCCATTACGACATCACTTACATTGACATTGATAGCGGTTACGGTACCTGCGTATTCTGCCTCGATGTTGTTCTGCATCTTCATGGCTTCAAGCACGACAAGTGTATCGCCAATGGCTACGGTGTCGCCGACCTTCACATTGATAGAAGTGATGGTGCCTGGCAGTGGAGCCTTTACTACATTGCCACTTCCTGCTGCGGCAGGAGCGGCTACCTGGGCTGGCTTTGCTGCTGGTGCAGCGGCTGCAGGAGCAACGGGAGCTGCAACCTTTGGCTTCACAATAGTAGGATGCTTAGCAGCATTGATAGGCTGCTGGAGCTCTACTTCAAACGGAATTCCGTTTACGTTTACTTTGGCGATGTTGCCTTCTACTTCCTCGATTTCTACATCGTAGTCAACACCTTGTACTTTATACTGATATTTCTTCATTGTTATAATGCGTTATTAGTGGTTGTGGGAATTTGGGGAGCTGCATGGTCGGTGGGAACGACGGGATCGTGGAAATGTGTCATTTGTGAATATTCGTCGTCCCAACGGGTTGGTTTCGGCTGGATGGTAATTACACCGCTTTCTACGTCGTGAACATCATCCTCATATTGACTGAGGGCCATACCGATGACCGCCATATATATTTCACGGTCGATACCTTTTGTTTTCAGACCATCTTGCAATACGTTACCAGTGATGCGGCTAACCTCCATTGCTGTCTCAACAGTTTTGGTGATTGGTTTGAGTGGTTGTTTGTTTGCCACCTTCTTCGCTGTTTCAAGATGCTTCATAAGCAGACCGAACAAGGAGAATACAATCCAAAGCAGGGCTAAGCAAACGAATACAATACCCATTGCCATGATGGTAATGGCAAATCCATGGGGGTCTTCGCGTTTAAACTTGTCAACCTTTGATTCGCTAACAGTAGTGATGTTGGATATACCTGGAGTAACACGGTCGGCTGATTTTACTTCCCAGTCGGCGGCTGTGCCGTTGTTGGCTATACGAGCATACGATTGATCGGCTTTCAGTACCGGTACGGTGACTGAGTCAATCAATTGTGTGGCATTACCGTTGTAGAGTGCAATCCACAATGACTTCGTAGAGTCAACAGGTGTTGTCAGATGCAGTGAACCCAAATGGGGCTGACTGTTGAGAAAGAGTACAAGGTGCTGACGACCGCTCAAGTTTGTGCGCACTTCTCCGTTGGGGATGATGCTCATGCGCTTGATGCGTTCAGGCACGCTCATGGAACGCTGGAGAACGGAGCGGTCTGTGGTGATATACATCCCACGGATATTATAGGTCGAGTGGGAGATATTCTCTATCTCAACCCATGCTTCACGCTTTCCGTATTCGTCCTGCAGGCTGGCGCGGTTGTTGGTCATCACTTCGTTCAGCTTGATGCTTGCATCCATTTGGGCATGCATGGCGGAAGTGCCTGCCAGCAACATTGCGCTTAACAGAAATCCGAATTTTGTCATGTTAGTAATGTAATGTATTATTTATGTAAGTTTTTCGTGTTATATGTATCATCGGCTGTTATCCGCAGAAGAACAGCACGATGATTTGGGCTGTGAAGATGCGAAGGAACATCGACAGCGGATAAACTGTGGAGTAACCTACAGCAGGGGCTTCACGAGAACAGATGGAATTGGCGTAGGCCAATGCGGGTGGGTCGGTATATGTACCGGCAATCATTCCTGCGATGGTGAAATAGTTGAATTTGAAATAAAGACGAGCTATAGGACCTACGATGAGGATTGGAATGATGGTTATGAGGAAACCGGTCATTACATAGAGCAGACCGTCACCTTCTACAACAGTCTCAAAGAAGTTGGCTCCTGCCTTGATACCCACGCTTGCTAAGAAGAGTACCAGACCGATTTCGCGCAACATCATATTGGCCGATGTCGTTGTATAGGTTACCAATTTTACTTTATAACCATAACGTCCGATAAGGATTGCGATAATCAGCGGACCACCTGCAATACCGAGCTTCATTGGAACAGGCATTCCTGGGAATGCTACGGGCAGTGAACCGAAGATAATACCGATGATGATGCCCACAAAGATTGTAGCAATGTTTGGTGCATCAAGGCGACGGATAGAGTTACCCATCTCGTTGGCTACACGGTCAACAGCGTCTTCAGGACCTACCACCATAATGCGGTCACCCACTTGAAGAGGCAGACTGCTGGAGGCAAAGATATCCATGCCCTGACGGGTGATACGGGTTACATTGACACCATGTACACTTGAGAAATGCAACGATGCCAGCGATTTTCCGTTCATCTTGGGGTTGGTTACCAAGACACGCTTTGATACGAAAGGTTGATCCTGTTGTTCCCAGTTGACCTGTATCACTGGACCGATAAAGGCGATGATAGCCTCGGCATCAGCTTCTGTACATACAATATAGAGTTGGTCACCTTTGTGGAATACGGTGTTGCGGTTTGGAATGCTCACGTGACCTTCGTGCAGAATACGTGAACATACAAAGTCGCGGTTCAAAAAGTCGTGAACCTGTAACATCGTTTTTCCTTCAAGGTAAGTGTTGGTCACTTCAAGGTGCATCTTGTGAGGCTTCTGATTGGCTTTCACACCTTCATGCTCGTTGAGTTCGTCTTCTTCTTTCTCCAAGCGAACCTTGCATATATACCTTATTAATATAGTGGCACCAATAATACCCAATACACCGAGTGGATAAGCACAAGCGTAAGCCGATGCTATCTGTGGTGCATTGTCGGTAAATACCGAACCCAGTGCTTCGTTGGCAGCACCAAGTCCTGGTGTGTTGGTCACTGCACCATAGAGCGTACCGACCATCATTGGTAGGTTGCAGACGTTGGATGTGTCGAAGAAGATGAAGTAGCAGGCAAACATCACAAGGATGTTGAGTAGGATAGTCGTTATGGCCAATCCGTTCAGCTTGATGCCTGTAGTACCAAAACTCTCAAAGAAACCAGGTCCAACCTGTAGTCCTATCATGAAGACAAACAGTATAAGACCGAAGTCTTGAATAAATGTCAAGATGGGAAGTGGGGCAGTAAATCCAATGTGACCAGCCACAATGCCAGCAAACAACACAAAGGTGACACCCAGCGAGATGCCTCCAATCTTGATTTTTCCCAAATATACACCAGCGGCAATCACCACGGCATACAGTAGCGCAATATGCGCCACAGAATCAGTTGTGGTAAATAAATCTTTTAACCATTGAAATGCTTCCATAACATGCTTTTTCTTACAGCGTGCAAAGGTAGCCAAAAATTGCGCAATGGCATAATTTTTGTGCATCTTTTTTTTATAAATATCAAAATATTATTAAATCTTTCGGTGGTTCAAAAATTATTTGTAACTTTGTAGGCCGCAATACATGTGTGCATAACCGAATTTGACTACAACGAAATAACTTACATAATCATTCTAACTATGGCTAACAAAGAAAAACTCTTCACCGAGTTTCAGGCACCAACCACACAAGAGTGGCTGGACAAGATTGAAGTCGATCTGAAAGGTGCTGACTTCCAGAAACGACTCGTGTGGAGAACCAATGAGGGTTTCAACGTACAACCCTTCTACCGCCGTGAAGATCTGGCAAACTTGAAAACTCCAGATGCACTTCCCGGTGAGTTCCCATTCGTTCGTGGAAATAAAAAAGACTCTAACGAGTGGTATGTTCGACAGAACATCGTCGTTACCGATCCTGTAGAGGCCAACAAAAAGGCACTCGACATCCTGATGAAGGGTGTAAATTCTATCGGATTCCGTTTTGACGGTGATCTTGTTAGTGCCGATTTTATCGACAAATTACTGAAAGATATCCGTTTGGATATTGTAGAGGTCAGCTATCGTACATGCCCATGTCATGTTCTTGAACTGGCAGAAATCCTGAAGGCTTACTTCGAGAAGGAAGGCTATGACAAGGAAAAAATCGTGGGTGGTGTAGGTTTCGATCCCATAGACAAGATGATCCAAAAGGGTAAGGATACCAGCAAGGTACTTGCCAAACTCCCTCAGGTGGTTGAGGCTTTCAAGGAATATCCCAATCTGCGCTGCGTTATGGTACACACCGACACGCTGAACAATGCCGGTGCATATATCGTACAGGAACTCGGCTATGCCCTTGCTTGGGGTAATGAGTATCTGCAGCAGTTGGTGGACGCCGGCGTAGATGTAGATCTTGCAGCCAAGAGCATCAAGTTCTATATGGGCGTTTCTGAAAACTATTTCATGGAAATTGCCAAGTTCCGCGCAGCTCGTCTGTTGTGGGCCCAGATTGTAAAACAGTACGAGCCTAAGTGCGACTGCTCTTGCAAGATGGTAATCAACGCTTCTACTTCTACTTACAACCAAACTGTGTTTGACAGCTATGTTAACCTGCTCCGCTCACAGACAGAGGCAATGAGTGCTGCTCTTGGCGGTGTTCATTCACTCGTTGTAACTCCGTTTGACGTAGTATATGAGAAACCAACCGATTTCTCAGAGCGCATTGCTCGCAACCAGCAGTTGCTCATCAAGGAAGAGAGCCATTTCGATCGTATCGTCGATCCTTCTGCCGGTTCTTACTATATCGAACACCTCACTGATGCGTTGGCTCAGGAGGCTTGGAAGATCTTCCTCAAAGTGGAAGAAGAAGGCGGATTCCTCGCTGCTGTTAAGAATGGCACCGTACAGGATGATATCAATGCTACCAATGTGAAGCGTCACGGCGATGCTGCTAAGCGCAAAGAGTTCCTTCTCGGAACAAACCAGTTCCCCAACTTCACAGAGAAGAGCGAAGGCAAACGCGCCCTCGGACCTTGTGCATGTGGTTGTGGAAAGGCAGAAGAAACTCCTATCAAGAAGCTCGAAACCACTCGTTTGGCTGCCGACTTCGAGAATCTCCGCATCCATACTGAAGAGGCCAAGACACCTACTGCGTTTATGTTGACCATTGGTAATTTGGCTATGCGTCAGGCTCGTGCACAGTTCTCTTGCAACTTCTTGGCTTGTGCCGGTTATAAAGTTATCGACAATCTCGGCTTCAAGACCGTAGAGGAAGGCGTTGATGCTGCACTTAAGGCTGGTGCTGATATCGTAGTACTCTGTTCGTCAGACGATGAATATGCAGAGTATGCCATCCCCGCATTCAAGTATTTGGACGGACGTGCCATGTTTGTAGTGGCAGGTGCTCCTGCATGCATGGACGACCTGAAGGCCGCTGGCATTGAGAACTTCGTACACGTTCGTTGCAACGTGCTTGAGACTTTGAAAGAGTACAATCAAAAGTTAGGCATCTAAAGTTATGAGAAAAGATTTCAAGAACATCGATATTTATGCCGGCATCCACGCCACCGATGGCGCAGCCTGGCTGAAAGAAAACCACATAGTGCCTAACTGGAAGACACCAGAGCACATTGAGGTTCGTCCCGTATATACCAAAGAAGACCTTGAAGGCATGGAGCACCTCGACTTCACAGCAGGTATCCCTCCATATCTCCGCGGTCCGTATAGTATGATGTATCCATTCCGCCCATGGACTATCCGTCAGTATGCCGGATTCTCTACTGCAGAGGAGTCGAATGCATTCTACCGTCGTAACCTCGCCAGTGGTCAGAAAGGTCTGTCTGTAGCCTTCGACTTGCCCACCCACCGTGGTTATGACCCCGACAACGCTCGCGTAGTTGGCGACGTTGGTAAAGCAGGTGTATCTATCTGTAATGAAGAGAATATGAAGGTGCTCTTCTCAGGTATTCCCTTGAACAAGATGTCTGTCTCGATGACCATGAACGGAGCTGTGCTTCCTATTTTGGCATTCTATATCGTGGCAGGTCTGGAGCAGGGTGCTAAACTGGAAGAGATGGCAGGAACTATTCAGAACGATATTCTGAAAGAGTTCATGGTGCGTAATACCTATATTTATCCACCTGCATTCTCAATGAAGATTATTGCCGACATCTTCGAGTTTACCTCACAGAAGATGCCTAAGTTCAATAGTATCTCTATCTCAGGTTACCACATGCAGGAAGCTGGTGCTACTGCCGACATCGAATTGGCATATACACTTGCCGACGGTATCGACTATCTGCGTACTGGTGTTAATGCAGGTATTGATGTGGATGCTTTCGCACCCCGTCTGTCGTTCTTCTGGGCTATCGGTATGAATCACTTCATGGAGATTGCCAAGATGCGTGCAGGTCGTCTGTTGTGGGCTAAGATTGTGAAGAGCTTCGGTGCTAAGAATCCAAAGTCACTCGCTCTGCGTACCCACTCTCAGACTTCTGGTTGGTCGCTGACCGAGCAGGATCCTTTCAACAATGTAGGCCGTACCTGTATTGAGGCTATGGCAGCTGTATTGGGTCATACTCAGTCGCTCCACACCAATGCTCTTGACGAGGCTATTGCCCTGCCTACTGACTTCTCAGCGCGTATTGCTCGTAATACCCAGATCTATATTCAGAACGAGACTAAAGTCTGCAAGCAGATTGACCCATGGGCAGGTTCATACTATGTAGAGACCCTGACCAACGAGCTCGTTCATAAGGCTTGGGAGCATATTCAGGAAATCGAGAAACTTGGTGGTATGGCAAAGGCTATTGAAACTGGTCTGCCTAAGATGCGTATTGAAGAGGCAGCTGCCCGCACTCAGGCACGTATCGACTCTGGTGTACAGACCATTGTTGGTACCAACAAGTATCGTCTTGACCATGAAGATCCTATCGATATCCTCGAGGTTGATAATACAGCAGTACGCAAACAGCAGGAAGAGTGCTTGGCAGAGGTACGCGCTTCACGTGATGAAGCCGCTTGTCAGGCAGCCCTCAAGGCAATTACCGAGTGCGTTCGCGATTTCAAGGAAGGTCGCAAGAGCGAGAACAACTTACTCGATTTGGCAGTGAAAGCAGCTCAGTTGCGTTGTACTCTTGGTGAGATCAGTGATGCCTGCGAAGAAATCGTAGGTCGTTATAAAGCAGTAATCAGAACCATTTCAGGCGTGTATAGTTCAGAAAGCAAGAATGACTCCGACTTTGAGAAAGCCTGCGAGTTGACCGAGAAGTTTGCGAAGAAGGAAGGTCGCCGTCCCCGTATCTTCGTTGCGAAGATGGGTCAAGACGGTCACGACCGTGGTGCAAAGGTAGTAGCCACCGGTTATGCCGACTGTGGTTTCGACGTGGATATGGGACCATTGTTCCAGACACCTGCCGAGGCTGCACGTGAGGCAGTTGAGAACGACGTACATATTGTTGGTGCATCGTCACTCGCCGCTGGTCACAAGACCTTGATACCTCAGCTGATTGAGGAATTGAAGAAGCTTGGACGTGAAGACATCATGGTTATTGCCGGTGGTGTGATTCCCGCACAGGACTACGACTTCCTCTATAAAGCCGGTGTTGCCGCCATCTTCGGTCCTGGTACATCTGTTGCCAAGGCTGCTTGTGAGATGATGAAGATTCTTCTCGACGAGGAATAAATCGTTCGCAGTAATCGTACATCGTACGAATATCCGATATCAAGAGCGTGTCATGACGTTGTGTCATGGCGCGCTTTTTATATTGTTATCTTTGTAAAGCAGTTCAAATCGATAACGATATGATGTTGTGTCGCGGTGGGTATTTTGTATGTTATCTATATGAGTATTACAAAAATTTACGTTAAACATCTGCCGATGTGTAAGTGAATTCATTTTTTCTTTGTACCTTTGCAGCCGTGAGAAAAAATATGCTCATCATATTGCTCTTTTTCGTCATTACATTTGTAATGGCGGAAATGCCTCGTTTGACCTTTCCTATACTTGGAGCGGCCAATACTGATGTGTCTGATTCTGTGGGTAAAGAGCAGACGGTCAATACGCAGTTGTTGCCCCATAGTGCCAAGTCCGACAGTACTGTAATTGATACCACAACACAGGTTTTTGCTGATACCGCAAAGATGGATTCATTGCAAAAAGCCATCTGGATGCACAACAAAGCTATTGACGACTCTTTGCGTGCCGACTCTATCAATCGTCAGCGTAAGAATGGTATTGATGCTCCAGTGGAATATACTGCTGAAGACTCTATGACCTATGAAGGTGCTTCAGGTTTAGCCCATCTGTATGGCCAGTCCCATGTGAAATATCAGGATATGGATTTGCAGAGTGATCAAATCTTCATGCAACTCGATTCCAGTTTGGTACATGCTACAGGTTCGCTCGACTCTCTCGGTAAGAAATTCGGTACACCAATATTCAAGATGGGTAGTGACTCTTATGAGAACGACACTATAGCTTTTAATTTCAAGACCAAAAAGGGACTCATCAGCGATGTATATACCCAGCAGGATGATGGCTATATGACTGCCCAACTGGCTAAGCGTGGAGCCAATGGTGAGATTTATTTGCAACACGGTCGTTATACTACCTGCGACAAAGATCATCCCGATTTCTATATAGCCTTGTCACGTGCCAAGATGCGCCCAGGTAAGGATGTCGTGTTCGGTCCTGCTTATTTGGTAGTAGCAGATGTGCCATTGCCATTTGCCATACCTTATGGTTTTTTCCCCTTCAGTAAGAGTTATTCTTCTGGTTTTATCATGCCTACCTATGGTGATGAAACATCGCGCGGTTTCTATCTTCGTGATGGTGGTTACTATTTTGCCATCAGCGACAAGATGGACTTGAAACTGTTGGGTGAAATCTATACCAAAGGATCGTGGGGACTCTCTGCAGCCTCCAACTATCGCAAACGCTATAAGTACAGCGGTTCGTTTTTTGCCAGTTACCAGAATACGGTGAATGGCGAAAAGAATATGCCCGACTATACCAAAGCCACCAGTTTCAAGGTGCAATGGAGTCACCGTCAAGACAGCAAAGCCAATCCCTATAGCACTTTGTCTGCCAGTGTGAACTTTGCCACATCGAGCTATGAGCGCAACAACCTCACTTCGATGTACAATCCGCAGGCAATGACACAATCTACACGTACCAGCTCGGTATCATGGAGTACCACATTCTCCAGTATCGGCATGAGCTTGAGCTCAACGTTCAACCTCAACCAGAACATGCGTGACTCGACTATCGCCCTGACATTACCCGACCTCAACATCTCTATTTCGCGCTTTTATCCTTTCAAGCGCCGTCATGCTGTAGGTAAGGAACGCTGGTATGAGAAGATCTCTATGAGTTATACCGGACAGTTGAGCAATAGCATCAGTACCAAGGAAGACCGTTTGATGCACTCCAGCTTGACACGCGATTGGCGCAACGGTATGCAGCATAGCATCCCCATTAGCGGCAATTTTACATTGTTTGGCTATCTGAATATCAATCCGTCGTTGACCTTCACCGACCGTATGTACACGCAGAAGCAGGAACTTTCGTGGGACGAAGCCACACAGACAGAGAAGCGCGATACCTTGCAGGGATTCTATAATGTCTATAACTGGGCTTTCAGCGTTTCGGCATCTACCAAGCTCTATGGTATGTATATCCCCAGTCGTAAAGTATTCGGCGACAAGATTATGGCGGTTCGCCACGTGGTGACACCATCTGTCAGCTTCAACTATGCACCAGACTTCAGTGCGTCGCGCTATGGATTCTACAAGACCTATCAGAAGACCGATGCCGATGGCAATGTGTCGCTTGTAGAGTATTCACCCTATGAGGGATCACTCTATGATGTGCCAGGTCGTGGCAAAACTGGTAGTATCTCGATGGATTTGTCCAACAATATCGAGATGAAAGTGAAGAGCGATGCCGACTCTACGGGTGTGAAGAAAATCAGTATCATCGATGAATTGGGAGCCTCTATGTCGTATAACATGGCAGCAGAGGAACGTCCATGGAGTGACCTCTCTACACGTTTACGTTTGAAACTCACCAAGAGTTATACGTTGAATATCAATGCGGTATTTGCCACTTATGCTTATGAAGCCGATTCCGTAGGTGCCCGTCCTTACATCGGAACCCATACCGAATATAGTAAGGGCCGCTTCGGTCGTTTTCTGGGCATGTCGCAAAACCTCTCTTATACGCTCGATAACAAGAAAGTGAGCGACCTTATCAAGTGGTTGAAGGGCGAACGTCCTAAGCGTAAGAACGACCGCGACAGTCGTGCTAATCGTGATGACGACTACGATACAGGTGTTGAAACCAATGTCGATGAGGATATGGAACGTGGAAAACATGGGGCCCGTAAGGATAATGCCGGCAAGGCAGAGACCGACGAAGACGGTTATATGGCATTCAATCTTCCTTGGTCGCTCAGTTTGGGTTATGGTGTCACCATGCGAGAAAACACCAGTGGCAAGTTCAATTACGATTCGATGCGCTATCCTTATAAGTTCACCCAGAACCTCAATGTCAGCGGTAACCTTCGCATTTCCGATGGTTGGAACATCTCTTTCTCTTCTGGTTATGACTTTGAGAACCATAAGATTTCAATGACCACTGCGTCACTGTCGCGCGACCTCCATTGCTTTAATATGTCGTGCTCGGTGGTGCTGGCACCCTATACGAGCTACAATTTCTCGTTCCGATGCAATGCAGCAACCTTGACCGATGCGCTGAAATACGATAAGCGCAGCAGCTATTCCAACGCGGTACAATGGTACTAAATCTATGGCAGAACTACCCGCACTCGTCAAAGACCTTGCCCTCATCCTTGTGGTGGCAGCATTTGTCACGCTTATCTTCAAGCGACTGAAACAGCCTCTTGTCCTTGGATATATCGTAGCAGGATTCTTAGTGTCACCGCAGATGCCCTATACCATGTCGGTGATGGATCGTGCCAATGTGCAGATGTGGGCAGATATCGGTGTGATCTTTCTTTTGTTTTCCCTGGGTCTCGATTTTTCTTTCAAGAAGATTGTGAAGATGGGCATGGCTCCCGTCATAGCCGCTTGTACCATCATCTTCTGTATGATGATGGCAGGAATTGTAGTGGGCAAGGCATTCGGTTGGACCCACATGGACTCCATCTTCCTTGGCGGTATGTTGGCTATGTCGTCCACCACTATTATATATAAGGCATTCGATGACATGGGACTTCGCCAACAGCGATTCGCAGGAATGGTGATGAGTGTGCTGATACTGGAAGATGTGCTTGCCATTGTGATGATGGTGATGCTGTCTGCCATAGCTGGTGGTAGCAGTCCCGATGGTGGTCAGATGGTCGAGAGTGTATTGCGTATCGGCTTCTTCTTGGTGCTTTGGTTTGTGGTCGGCATCTTTTTTATCCCTGCCTTCCTTCGTGCCACGCGCCGATTGATGAATGAAGAGACGCTACTCATCGTGGCGCTTGGTCTCTGTTGTTTCATGGCAGTATTCTCCACCAAGGTCGGCTTTAGCAGTGCCTTTGGTGCATTTGTCATGGGTAGTATTCTTGCCGAAACGGTCGAAGCCGACAAAATCGTGCGTTTAGTCGAACCAGTGAAAAATCTCTTCGGTGCTATTTTCTTCGTGTCGGTGGGTATGTTGGTCGAACCGCAGGTGCTGGTCGATTACGCCTGGCCCATCATCGCTATCACATTGACCATTCTTATTGGTCAGTCGGTATTTGGTTCGTTGGGATATCTCATCAGTGGCAATCCGTTGAAAACAGCCATGAAGTGTGGATTCTCTATGGCCCAGATAGGTGAATTTGCCTTTATCATTGCATCGTTGGGCTTGTCGCTTGGTGTTATAGGCCATTTTCTCTATCCAGTGGTCGTGGCAGTATCAGTTGTCACAACCTTCCTGACACCATATATGATACGCATGGCTGAACCCTGTTACAATATCATGGAGCGCCATCTGCCTAAGAAATGGATAGTGGCACTCAACCACATCACGATATCTCATCCGCAGACACCCTCTGCCGAAAACAAGTGGAAGAGTCTATTGATACAGATGCTCCGCAATACGGTTATCTACAGCATTCTTTCCATTGCTGCCATCGTGTTGATGTTCACCTTCTTCTTGCCTTTTGTGCGCAGCTTTTTCCCATCATACGAACTTCATTGGTATGCCAATGCCATCTGCGGCATATTGACCGTGCTTATCATTTCGCCTTTCCTTCGTGCAATGGTGGTTAAGAAAAACCACTCTGATGAGTTTAAGGCACTGTGGGCAGAGAGTTGGGTCAACCACTTCCCGTTGATATTTACCATCATTGTTCGTGTGGTATTGGCTTGTGCTTTTGTCTTCTATATCATCAACTATCTAAGTCGTTTCAAGAATGCCATCATCATCTCCATAGCGTTGGCATTGGTTGTACTGATGGTATTGTCGCGCGGATTGAAGAAAGGAAGCATACAGATGGAGCGCCTCTTCATTCAGAACCTCCGTTCTCGCGATATTGAGGCACAAGTGCATGGTCGTCGCCGCCCACTTTATGAAGGGCATTTGCTCGACCGTGATGTCCACATGGCAGACTTCGATATTCCCTTCAACACCCGTTGGATGGGTAAAACCCTTCGTCAGTTGGCACTTGGTCAGCAGTTTGGTGTGCATGTCAGCAGTATTCTTCGTGCCGGTCATCGGTTGAATATTCCCGATGGCAATTATGTTATCTTCCCTGGCGACCGACTACAGGTCATCGGTAACGACGATCAGCTCCGCCAGTTGGGCGAAGCCATTAAGCGTGAGGTGTTGGGTGATGATGTTGATTTCGAGAAGCGTGAAATGAAGCTCCGTCAGATGGTCATCACCGGTTCAAGTCCTTTTGTTGGCAAGACCCTTGAAGAGAGTGGCATCCGTTCACAATACAGCTGCATGGTAGTTGGATTGGAGGAAGGAAAGGAAAACCTTTCTCAGATTCATCCCAAACGCAAGTTCCAGAAAGGCGATATCATCTGGGTGGTTGGTGAAAAAGAAAGCCTTGAGGCAATCCTCAAGGCTTGATATCGGTATCGTTTCCGATTTTTCTTAGACCTTGTCAGGTCTGTTTATCTTTATGCTTAGTCGTTATATCCAGCAGTAAGTTCGCAGATTTTCACGATAACATTCATGGCTTTCTCCATCGACTGTATTGATATAAACTCGTATGGTCCATGGAAATTCACACCACCAGCGAAGATGTTGGGGCAGGGCAGACCTTTGAACGAAAGCTGTGCACCGTCGGTACCACCGCGTATCGGGCTGACTTTTGGAGCCACTCCAGTATCTTGCATGGCACGCAATACGAGGTCTATCACGTGCATCTGTGGATCAATTTTCTCCTTCATGTTGTAATACTGGTCGCTAACCACAGCCTCTACAGTTCCCTCACCGTATTTTTCATTCATCTTCTCTGCACACTGCATGATGAAGTGTTTGCGGTCTTCAAACTTCTCGCGATCATGGTCGCGAATGATATAGTTCAGCTTTGCCAGTTCTATATTCGACTGGATGCCCAGCAGGTGATAGAAACCCTGATAGCCTTCGGTGGTTTCTGGTGTTTCGTTTTCGGGCAACATCTTGGCAAACTCCGCAGCCAGTGCATTGGCATTGATCATCTTGCCTTTAGCATATCCTGGGTGTACGCTCACTCCCTTGATTGTGATTTTGGCAGAAGCGGCATTGAAGTTTTCAAATTCCAATTCGCCCACATCACCACCGTCCATGGTGTATGCCCATTCGCATCCAAACTTCTCTACATCGAAGTGATGGGCGCCCATACCGATTTCTTCATCGGGGTTGAAAGCCACCCTGATCTTGCCGTGCTTAATCTCTTTGTGTTCTTGCAGATAAACCATGGCCTGTACGATTTCGGCAATACCCGCCTTGTCGTCTGCACCGAGCAGAGTGTGTCCGTCTGTCACAATGAGGTCTTCGCCCACGTGTTGTAACAGTTCGGGAAATTTCTTCGGACTGGATATGATACCCTCCGACAGCAGGATATCCGTACCATTATAGTTTTGCACAATCTGTGGTTTGATATCTGCACCAGAGCAGTCAGGGCTTGTATCATAGTGTGAGATGAATCCGATGGTGGGCACCTCTTCTTTGATATTCCCCTTGAGCGTGGCGTAGAGATAACCTTTCTCGTCGAGTTCCACGTCGTCGAGCCCCTCGCGTTCCAGTTCTTTCTTCAGATATTCCGCAAACAACAGTTGTTTGCTTGTACTTGGCACAGTCTGGCTTTCTTCGCTCGACTGTGTGTCAAATTTCACGTAATTCAGGAATCTTTCTGTTATATCCATATTTGCTTATTGCTATTGTTTCTGTCTGCGAAATTACGAATAATTAGGCGAACCGCCAAATATAATGTAGTTTTTTAGGTTAAATTGTAGCTGTTCTGCCTATGCGCTTGGGGTGTGGTAATCTTCTATTGTGGTAGATTTTTGTCTATGCACTCCACGTTTGTAGCAGCTTTTGCCTTGGCACACATAAAATTTTAGTTTTCAGAAAAATTCGACCACTCGACCACAGAAGTGTGCATCGTGCTATCATACAGCAGTTTAGGTGGTGGTCGAAGCTGTTTTTATCGACCACCCATCGACCACCGCCAAAATAGTTTTTAAAAATTTCACCGAATGATACGTTATATACGTATCGTCAGACATTTCCAAACCTTTGGCAAAGATATTGCCCAACGTTTGGCAAGAGTGTTTTCCAACGTTTGGCAAAAATGTTTTCAAACGTTTGGCAAGAGTGTTTTCAAACGTTGGGTAAAAGTGTTTTCCAACGTTTTAAAAATATCTTTTCAATGTTTGAAAAGTGTTTTTTCAACGTTTGAAACAAGTCTTTTTCAACGTTTGATAAAAGTTTTTGCAATCGATTCTCTGTGGTCGATGTGTGGTCGATGAAAATAGTTTCGACCACCGGCAAAAACCTGAATGTCATGAGGTTATGCGTGTTTGTGGTCGTGTGGTCGAAAAAAACAGAAAACTATTTTTTTTGTATCTTCGGTTTGCCGATGGCAAGTTTGATAGTGTGATTATTCCTTGCTTTTGTTGTAGATGTCTTTGAGGATGAGTCCCGCCAGGGTAAAGCCGAATATGCCAGTGATGTGGAGTAACGATCCGTTGATCTGCGCTTTCCGCGCATTCCAATCGTGATGTGCCAGTTCGGGATTGCCTTCCTGTGTGTCGGTTGGCGCAAAGGCAGCATCTACGGAGTTGTCGGGACCTAAGTTGGGCAGTAACTCCTGACTAAACACACATAGGAACTTACGCGCAGGGCGCCGCTTTAGACTGCGGAATTTGTGGCGCAGGGCAGCTCCCAACGGACAACCTTTGACTTTCCAAAACTCAGCCACCTCTATCTTGGTAGGATCCATCTTCAGTGCAGCCCCCATCGACGAGAAGAATTTTGCCTTGGTGCGACATGCACACTCGATGAGCAACAGCTTGTCGCGAAGGCTGTCGATGGCATCTACTATATAGTCGTACTCCTCAAGATGGAAACTCTCGGCAGTCGTTTCGTCGAATATCATCTGCAGGGCAGTGATATCTGCATGCGGGTTGATGTCGAGAAGATGTTCTTTGAGTGCATCCACCTTGACACGTCCCACGGTTTTTGTAGTAGCCATGAGTTGACGATTGACATTGCTGATAGCCACTTTGTCAGAATCAACAATGGTGATATGGCGTACACCAGAACGCACCAATGCTTCTACACACCAACTGCCCACGCCGCCAACACCGAAGACGATGACACGTTTAGATTGAAGCGACTGGAGGATGTCTTCACCCACCAGTCGCTCTGTACGGTTAAAAATGCCTTGTTCTATATCCATGCTTATTTCACAGCAACTTTCGTGCCATCTACCACATAGATGCCTGCTGCAACGGGAATGCTGACAGGTTGTCCTGCTGTGGCTTTAACTTCAGCCACCTTCTGTCCGTTCAGCTTGTATATATTGACAGTCTTGTTGCGGTCTGTCGTGATGTTGATTTGACCATGGTCTCCGCGGATATAAGTTTTGCTGATATCCACCTTGCCAATGCCCGTGCCACCTTCGGCGCCAGCCACATAGGCTACGACAACGAAAGGAGAAACTGGATAATAGCCAGATCCATCCGAAGTCCAAAGATTCCACATGGGTAGAGAAGTCCTAATTTCATATTGTTCAGAAGCACCTGAGCTATCGTTGCCATACATATTATTGTCCAATTGTACATAAATAGTTTTACTGCCTATAGCTTCGGGTGTGAAGGTCGCTGTCAGTTGGGTGATGGTGCCGTTGCCAGGTAACGCAACCGCATCTCTGCATGAAGCACCATAAGCGTATGTTTCAGCATTATAGCCATGAACATTCCAGCCAGCATAGGATGCGCCGCCATTGTTTTGAATATCGTACCGAACCACCAGTTTATCGTCTTTTACTTTTGGAGTCTTTATTTTGTCTTCACCCCAATAGGCCTTCTCTGTTTCAAACTCATTGCTGGCATTGGTTACAACTTGCACCAATTCGAGTTGTGGAATCCCAGAGGGTGTTGCGGTAAACTTCTTGGCGCTGACCAGTTCGGTACCAGAATCTACATCTTTTACCCAAAGGTAGAATTCCTCAGCAGGAACAGGGATAGCCACCTCACGTATTGACTTGCCTTTAGCCGGTACGCTTACATAGACGTTAACACCGTCTTCAGGACAGGTCTGATCTGTGCTGGTATAGACACTGAGCATTCTGAACACATCATTGTCTGTTGCGTTGCTAACATCCAGCTTAATGGTATTGCTCTTGCCTGATAGCAATTCGCTTTCTACGATTACCTCGGCGGTCAAAGGATATAACTGCTTGAGGCTGGTTTCTGTAGCCTCTACCGTATAGTAGTCCATGCTCTCCAATCCTGCTTCCTTCCAAGTGATATTGTCCACACTATAAACGGGATAAATGGTGGTAACACCTACAGGGAAAGCGTAGTCTATTTTATAGGTATTGGGGAACCAGTAGTTTTGTTGGAGATCCTGAACAAATCTTGTGTTAGTAATCAGCTTCATACTGCCGTCAGCAGCTTTAACTCCCCAACCGCAATAGCCTGAGAATTTTTTCGGAGCTCTGTTGATGAAGTAGTTATAGAATTCAATTTTGAAGTTGTCGGTAGCACTTGTTCGTGTGTCTTTGGTTATCGTGATCTTAGTATCAGTACTGGCTCCCGTGGCATACACCGGCTTATATGACACCAGTGGTATATCCTCTTTACCATTGTCTGGCATGATGCCGATAATCATATCGCTACCTTGGTTATAACCATCGGGTGCATTACCCGAACCGATACCGCCCTTCGCGGGATTGAGGATCGTGATGTCGAAATAACCATCTTGATAGCCACCCCATCCCCAATTGATGTGGTACAGACCTTTTCCGTCAGAACCGTCGCAGACAAACTGGTGTCCACTACTTGACGATTGTCCGCTGTAGAGAACAGGTCTTTTGGCTATGAGTTCATTGTCAATCAACGTATTCCATTCTTGCATGGAGTATGCTTCACGTCGTACTATTGCCATGAGGTCCTTGTCATAACCAAAATATTTAGATAGACGTTCCGGATTGACAAAAGCACCAGACGATGGACCATAGTCCATCTGTACTGCTACACCACAATGATGCATGAGTTTGGCAACGGCATTGGCTTGAGCATCATTAAAACTTCCAGATCTGTATTGCGGCAAGATGTTGTCCCAGTCGTAGGTGCCATCGGTATCTTTGCTGATGCCGGCTACGTTGATTTTATAAGTACCTGTGGTATAGCCAGGAATATCTGCTTGCAGTTGCTTGGGATACTTCCAATAACCCATCACCTGCGCCATGGCAGTTGCCACACATCCTGTGACAGCCCTTTGTCCACTTGTATATTCGGGACACATGCGGTTGTAGGGGTCGCCTTGGTTCCATTGGATGTTGCCCAAGAGTGGAGCTACGGTCGGTTGGGCGTAGGATGCAGATTCGCGTAGCGCCTTAGCTTCGGCAGCTGTGCGCAGGGCATGGGGATTTCCGGCTTTCACCTCTTCAACAAATTTCTGATAGGCGGTGATGAACTCGACGTATGCCTCAGGCAATGTGTCTTCGGTGTAGTTGCCTTGCTTGGCATAACCCACAATCTCAGGCAACCGGTCGTCGGCAGAGACGATGGTGTAACCCTTGTTCGTTCCGTTTTCAATCACATAGTAGGCAGGATCGATGCCGTTGGTCTTTTGAACCATTCTCGGTTGGGGCGACATGGCGTCCATGCTGATGCCCAATCGCTCGGCTTGTTGCTGTGCAATTTTGAGTGCTTGTTGGTAACTGCGTGGTCCTGCAAAAGCCATCAGTTGCACAAAGCACATGGCGAAGAGTAGGAGTAAATGTTTTCTCATAAGCTTACTATATTTATGGTTTATATATTGTCGTAGGTTGTAATTATTTTGCAAATTTAGCATGATTTTCTGAGATTTACAAGTTGTAACACCTGTTTTTTACGCTATGAAACATCTTTTTTATCAGATGGGCTTGTTTTGAGCAGTTTCGTTATGCCAATAAGAAATGTCGGATGAGCCAAAAAATAGTGGGTATGGTAGAGTACAATGGTGCAGAAATAGAATTTTAGAGTTAAAAATTTGGTTGTCTGAATAAAAAAATATACCTTTGCTTATTGTACAAACTACAAGAAACTTAGATTAGGTGGCAGGTAATAGGAAAAGAATTGGAATGATTGTCGTATGGTGCATGTGGGTATTCACCCTATGTGCACAAAATAACCGACTCTTTATGAACGACAATCTCTATCCGCTCTACCTAAAAGCCTATAACCATCGCTACGACAAACAAGGGCTTTCACTGGCAGACAGCCTTCGTAAGCAGGCCATAAAAGCTAACGATCAGAATGGCGAACTTGCTGCCATGTGTATTCCGGTGCATTACTATTTCTACCAGAAAGACCAATACGATACGTTTGATGAAAAACTCAACGATATGGCTCAAAAAGCCAGGGAATACCAAAAACAGAACTTCTATTACTTCTGTGTGAGCAACAAAATTGCCTATTATAATAATCAAAGGCGATTTATAGAGGCTTTGCAGTATGCCCACGAACAACTCAACTATGCCAAAAAGCATGAACACCATTTGGGTACAACCCTATGCATACGTATGATAGGCGTGATACACGAAAGGCGATGTGAATATGTGATGGCTATACAGCGATTCCGAGAATCGATAGAATATTCCACAAGAAATGCACCGAAGCTTGAAGTCGCACCCACCTATTGTAGCATCTGTAGTTGTTACAGACTGATGGGCGACTATGAGAATATGCTTGCCACGGCACGCGAAGCTAAGAAACATCTGGAGATAGCAAGTGAAAAGACCAAGCTGGAAATAGCGCTTGACGAATGCTACGCGCTCTTTCTACTGCGTCGCGATAAGGAATTTCGCGAAGTGTATGATAGTCTGAAAGTGAATCATCCTGAAATGCTTTCCGACAAATCCGTGATGAGTAGGGTGATTCGCATAGCACGTAATATTTCTGACGGACAATATGGCAAAGCCCTACAGGCAATAGACAGTATAGGGCTGAAGTATGGTTTTGAGCGGAATGTTCTCTACTCACGATGTAAAGCTGCACAAGGCAACTATGAGGAGGCAGAGAAACATCTGTTGCGACTGTTTCATAGTCGTGAAAACCAAAAGGCGGATTGTCATAAGGCTGACGAACAGAGCATGGAGCGTATCTACGGCAACATGAAACTTGAAAACCAACGGCAACAGGTGGAATACGAAAACAACCGTCTGCAATTGGCTAACAAACAGATATTGTTGCAGAACTCAAATATAGAGATTGGACAAACACATGGCGCCACAAAGTTGGCGCGCATGAATGCAGAACGCAACAAACTCTTTCTGCACAGTCAACAGGTGAGAGCCAGACAACTGCAGGATTCTATTGCCACGCAGCAGTTTGCAAGACAGACGCAAGAGCAACGACAGAAACTGCAACAATCCGTATTTACTATTATCCTCATTGTGGCTGCCCTTATCATGATGATGACCGTTGTACACCTTATATACAGTCGTCGCACAACAAGAAACCTTAATATCTCCAATCGCAAACTGCAAGAGAGCATTGCTAAACTGAATCATGCCAAAGACAGGGCACAACAGGCAGAGCGCATGAAAACACAGTTTATACAAAATATGAGTCACGAAATACGAACACCACTCAATGCCATCTCCGGATTCTCACAGGTATTGGTGGAAATGGGAAATGAACTCAGCGACAAAGAACGACGCGATGCTGACCGGCTCATAGAAGAAAATGCTATGTTGCTCACCACATTGGTAGATGATGTGCTCGACTTGGCATCGCTGGAAACAGGCAATTATATCATCAAAATGACTGAAGCTGAAGTGAACACGCTATGTCGGGAAACCATCGATACTGTGCGCCACCGTAAGGCAGAAGGAGTGGAACTCAACTTCACCACCGATCTTGATGATCACTATATCGTGGTTACCGATGCGCGCCGTGTGCGTCAGGTACTCATCAATATGCTGACCAATGCAGAAAAGAATACCACACAGGGACATATTACCCTCCACTGTTCGTGCAACGACAATCCTGGTATGGTGACATTTACCGTGACAGATACTGGTATCGGTGTGCCGAAAGAACAGATGGAGGCCATCTTCCAACGTTTCAACAAACTCGATGTGCACAAACAAGGTACAGGTCTCGGACTTGATATCTGTAGAACCATTGCACATAAACTTGGAGGAGAGATAGACATTGACCGTAACTACACCGGCGGCGCACGCTTCTGGTTTACAATACCTGCCACGTTATGAGCATCAGACTGTTAAAACATATACGACTCTTGTTGACCATTGCACTCGTTGCCGTGGTTGGAATGCTTCATGCCCAAACCAGTAATTCTCAGTTTGATCGCCTCTTCAAGAAAGCCTTCGCACAGCGATATACGAAGCAAGGACTGCAATGGGGCGATAGCTTGTTGACCATGGCACGGCAACAGAGAAATCGTAAGGAAGAGGTTAGGGCAATGATTATCCCTATGCACTATTACTATCTACATAAAGACGACAAGAAGTTTGATAAGTGGGTGGCAACGATGCAACAGAAAGCCTTGCAGTATAATATGCAGGATTACTACTATTACGCGCTGACCAATAAAATATATTATATGGTCAAAGCCCGGCAGTTTCATGAGGCTGTAGATTATCTGCGAGAGGCGCAACAGTACGACAAAAAGACGATTCAACCCTATGGCATCTTCTTGAGTTATAATATGTTGGGGGTTATTTACCATTATCAGGGTGACTATCCACAGGCATTGGAGAGCTTCAAGGCATCCATGGACTATGCCAAGAAGAATCTGCCTAAAATAGTTCTGGAATCTACATATAGAGAAATGTGTGCCTGCTACCGTAAGACCTTTGAATTTGAGAAACTGTTGAACTTAACCCGTCAAGGACTGGCGGTCGAGAAAGATGAACAGACGGTTTCTGTACTATTGGTCAACAAGGCTTATGCACTCTTTCTGCTCGGCAAGGACATGGAATTTTATGTGGCGTGCAATAGATTGGAAAAGATGCCGGAAGACCGATTCAGAAAATCTATCCGAGTATCAAATGCTGTTAAAACCTTCAAGATGATAGCGGATGGACAATATGAATTGGCAGAGAAAAGCATACAGGCCCTGAAAGATCCGGAAGAACGGGAAATGGCATGGTGGGTCTATTACAAACGCACCAAACAATATGCCAAGGCAACTCAGGCATTACGCGAAATCTATATCCAACAGGCAAAAGCCAATATGATAGACGTGGAGAGTTCGATGGCTGACATCAATGCACAGATTGATAGAAATGTGCTTGAAACAAGTAAGCGACAAGCGGAAAATGAGAATACCAGACTGGCACTGCAACATGCACAATTGCAACTCGATAAAGCAGCGCTCGAACTCAAACGGTCACGTGATGAACAAGAAATTGCTAAAGCATCGGAAGAGAGAAACCTACTGTCGTACAACTATCAGAGTCTGCTGTCTCGACAACTGGAGGATTCGCTGGCACACCAACGTTTCCGACACGATCAGCAAATGCAGAAAATGGAAACGCAAGGTACGCTGCTTATCTCAACGCTGGCGGTATTTATCATCTTTGTCACACTCGCTGTGCTCTATTGGCGACATAACCAAAGACTCTCGAAACGGTTGCGTCATACCAATGAACATCTGCAACTGACGCATGGACAACTGGAAAAGGCTAATGACGAAGCGCAGAAGGCTGACCAACTCAAAACCATTTTTGTGCAGAATATGAGTCACGAAATACGGACGCCACTCAATGCCATTGTGGGATTTTCCAATGTGTTGACTACCATGGGTGACGATATTAGTGAGGAAGAAAAGGTGGATCTGAGCCATCGTATCTTGGAAAACTCGGAGATGCTCAGTACGCTGGTCAACGACATTCTCGACCTGACATCTATTGAGAGTGGACGCTATGAAATGAAGATGCAACCGGTTAAAGCCAACACCATCTGCCGAGAGGCTATGGATGCAGTACGCCAGCGATTGACGCCAGGAGTAAAACTTGACTTCAAAACCTCATTGACCGATGATGCCATCGTGGTGGTCGATCGACTCCGCACGGTGCAAGTGCTGGTCAATCTGCTGAGCAACGCAGTAAAAAACACAACCGAAGGAAGTATCACTCTCGATATGCAACACATACACGGTTTGCTGCGCTTTGTAGTTACCGATACTGGTGTGGGTGTGCCACCTGAGAAAATGGACGAGATCTTTGAGCGTTTCAAAAAACTTGATGCTTTCAAGCAAGGTTCGGGACTCGGTCTCTATATCAGTCGTACCATTGCAGAGAAAATGGGAGGCAGCGTTGATATTGACCGGCAATACACTCCTGGTGCACGCTTTGTCTTTACCATTCCCGACAGACAAGCATAACACACCGTAGTCAAAAGGATAGGCAGAAGTGAAAACGAAGGATGAAATCCATTGATAAATTTGGTAGTTCGCTCGCTTTTTAGTAATTTTGCACTCGCATTGGTTCCGTAGCTTAGCTGAATAGAGCGTCAGATTCCGGTTCTGAAGGTCTTGGGTTTGAATCCCAACGGAATCACCAGGAAAGAGAATCAGCAATGGTTCTCTTTTGTATTTAATAGGTAGAAACACACACACAAGTACTCTAAGTACCCATTGGTGTAATAAACCCATTCTGTTGGAGACTTGTTTGTCGTTATGATTATAGACGTGCGTTCATGCATGGTATTGCTGAAATGTGTGTGGAAGTGATAGTATGTTAGTTACTGTTTGTGAATGATCATTATGCGATTTGTCTATTCATAATTATTTGCGTTATTTTGCAAAGTTGCGTACTATATTGCTTTTAACTTGTAACATTACCAATAATTTCCTATCTTTGCTATCAAATAAGTTAGGCTCTGCATTACACTCAAGTGAACTTGATGATTCAGCTCACCTTGCATCATCTTTACAGAAGAAAAATACAACCGTTTATCTCCGAGAAAGAATGGTGGAACAGCGGTTTCTTTATAAGCACTTGTGAAAGTGTAATTATCCTAAATAATATTTCCTAAGATTTCAAATACTAATGTTATCTATAATATTATGTTACCCTAAATAATATTACCAACTCTAAAATGATATAAGCAGAAATAGAAATAATCAATAACGAAAAAACAATGAAGATAAGAAAATGGTTACTCTTAGCTGTTGCCAGTATGCAGATAGCTGGTGTCATGGCTGACAACGTACGTGAGAAGATTCTCATAGACGAAGGATGGAAGTTCGCTTTTGGAAATGCTGCAGACCCAACCAAGGATTTTGGCTGTGGTACTGAGTATTTCAACTATCTGACCAAGGCAAATTCCGTACATAACACAGGTCCGTATGCTCAGAAATTCAACGATTCTACCTGGGTGTCTGTTACTATTCCTCACGATTGGGTGACCAATCTGCCTTATGCTCGGAATGCAAGTCATTCGCATGGTTATAAGACTGTAGGGTATAAATTTCCAGAGACCAGTGTAGGATGGTATCGTAAAAACATCAGTATTCCTAAGGAGGACTTGGGAAAGCATATCGCCATTCAGTTTGATGGCATCTTCCGCAACGCACAAGTATGGTTCAACGGATTTTATATGGGAACCGAACCGAGTGGCTATGCTACACAGGTGTATGATGTGACTGAATATGTCAACTATGGAGGCGAGAACCTCATCTGTGTGCGTGCTGACGCAACATTAGAGGAAGGATGGTTTTATGAAGGGGCAGGCATCTATCGAGATGCTTGGCTGTTGAAGTCTGCTTCCGTAAGTGTGGCACCGTTTGGCACTTTCGTGTTTGCCGATATCAAGAAACCCTACGATGCTGCGGTGGTTCATGTGAAAACTGAGGTCAACAACCATTCGCTTGAATCGCAGCAATGCAGTGTAGAGCAACGACTGCTGGATGCAGAAGGTAAACAGGTGGGAAAGGCTGAAAGCGTAAACCTTAGTCTAAACGCCAAACAGACCCTTGGCTGCGAACAGACCATTGCTCTCGACCATCCGCATCTGTGGTCAACCGACGACCCTTATATATATAAGGTGGAAACTACGGTAAAGGTGAATGGCGAAGTGACAGATGTCTATGAAACGACAACGGGTATCCGTGAAGTGGTGTTTGATGCTCAATCGGGTTTCATGCTTAATGGAAAACCCATCAAACTGAAGGGCGTCAATATGCATCAGGATCATGCTGGGGTAGGGGCTGCTATTCCCGATGCTTTGCAGGCTTGGCGCATCAAGAAGCTCAAGGAGTTTGGCTGTAATGCCTATCGTGCTTCACATAACCCCATGACACCTGCCTTGCTCGATATTTGTGATAGAGAGGGACTGTTGGTCATCGACGAAAACCGTTTGACCGGTATTAACACAGAACACTTGCGCTTGCTGGAGAACATGATTAAGCGCGACCGAAACCATCCGTCAGTCATTCTGTGGAGTGATGGTAATGAGGAGTGGGGAATAGAAAACTCCGTACAGGGCACACGTATTGCTGCTGCCATGCGAGAATATACCCGACTGCTCGATCCTACACGTCATTCTACTATTGCCAATGCCGGAGGTTCGGAGATGATTAAAGGACTGGATGTGGTTGGCTTTAATTATATCGTGCAAAACGATGTGGATAATAGAAAGAAGGCTAATCCTGACTGGAAAATCGTGGGCACAGAGGAGACAACGGGTTGTGGTACTCGTGGGGTGTATTTCGAATCAAAAGAACAACCCGGACGCATGGTTAGCATGAACAGAGGAACAAAACCTGGCGTGGAAAACGTGATAGAGCGCGGATGGAAATTCTATGATGAACGTCCGTGGGCTGCCGGTCTTTTCTATTGGACAGGATTTGACTATCGTGGCGAACCTAATCCGCTGGAATATCCCGCCCATGATTCTGAGTTTGGCATCCTTGACTATTGCGGTTTCATGAAAGATGAGGCTTGGTATCTGAAATCTGTATGGACTGACGAGCCTGTGTTGCATATATTCCCACACTGGAATCTGCAAGGACATGAAGGTGAAACCGTGGAGGTTTGGGCGTATAGCAACTGCGACGAAGTGGAACTGATCGTGAATGGCAAGAAACTGGGACGCCAGACCATGCCTAAGAACGGTCACCTGAAATGGCAGGCAGTCTATCAGCCCGGAAAGGTTGTGGCTGTTGGTTATAAGAATGGTAAACGTATGCTTACCCAACAAGTGGAAACTACCAAGCCGGCTTATAAGATTGTAATGAAAACAGACCGTCAGACGATCAGTGCAGACGGACGCGATGTGGCTGTTGTCACAGTAGAAGTGCAGGATGCTAAGGGACGTATAGTGCCCGATGCTTGTCCGATGCTGACGTTTAAACTTGCAGGTGATGGCAGAATACTCGGTGTAGGAAATGGAGATCCGTCTTATCTTGGCGCTGACCATCCTAATCACAACGACTGCCATGAGTTTAGCATACCTGCGTTCAACGGACTGGCGCAGGTGATCATCCAGAGTTCACGCAATTCCTCTGCACTGCAGTTGAGAGGCGAAGCCAACAAACTTAAAACAGGAGAACTGACAATTAATGCTAAATGACTTTCGCATGTGGGGAAGTTAAGGGAAGTTAAGGGAAGTTAGGGAAGTTAGAGAGAAGTTAGAGGGAAGTTAAGGGAAGTTAGAGAGAAGTTAAGGGACAAATGTCCTACGTCTTACGGCAAAAGGC